>OGTQ01000028.1_pt1 | contig 103834 bp, 91 predicted proteins | sample 1574691 | NCBI WGS metagenome assembly OGTQ01 (sample SAMN03295836, study PRJEB24534) | human gut metagenome | isolation source: fecal sample 4 from infant 5 | host: Homo sapiens | place: USA: Pittsburgh, PA | collected 2014-07 | reverse complement strand
CCGATGGTAGTGTGGGGTCTCCCCATGTGAGAGTAGGGAACTGCCAGGCATCAAACAAGTGAAGAGCCCATCCTGCCGGATGGGCTTTTTGCGTTTCTGTCGTCCGGCCAGCGTGCCGGTATGTCTCCCCGGTGGCGCTGCGCTTACCGGGGCTACGGATCCGACACGGGGATACGTCCCTGTGGCCGGACAAGGTGCGCAGCACCGCCTCCGGGAAAATCCCTCCTATATCACCGTCGATAAATGACTATTGCCTCTCTAACCAACTCACAATAAATGTCGCGATCTGTGGTACATCATTTAAATCCAGCAGCGGAAGTGAGGTCGCGATCGATACATCGCTGGCCACGGCGATCGTATGCTCATCAGTCGTTAACTCTTCCACACAATGGCCGCTGTTTTGCCGAAAAAGCAGGATCTTAGGCACGGGTTCATGCTTGAAACCCTCGACCAAAACCAGATCCAGTCTGCTGGCATCCATTCGACTAACCAGCCATGTGAGATCTAATTCCGGCTTCTCGGGCGTCTCGGTCATCAATGCCCACCGCTGTTCGCTGGCGACAATAGTTTGCGCAGCGCCCGCCTTACGCAGTTCATAGCTATCTTTGCCCGGCTTATCCACGTCCATATCATGATGGGTGTGCTTTATCAGTCCCGGGCGTAATCCTAGAGCGCAAAGCTCAGGGATAAGACGCTTTAATAATGTTGTTTTTCCGGTACCGCTCCATGCGGCGATCGCCAGTAATGGGATCATGATGGCTCCTGCATCTGCTGCAAATCTTCGAGCGTATTTACATTAATGAAAGCAGTTTTCACATCGCTGAAATTCACCGGGCGCCCACCCATTTGTCGCATAAAAACCATCACCCTGCGCTCTCCATGTGCCAGATAAGCCTCCAGTTCCGGAATGATTTGACGATGAACTAATGCAACGGCAGGATGATCCCGTTCGCCGTCATGGGCCCAAACGACCGGTGCGTCCCCTCTCTGCTGGATAAAGCGCTCCACCAAAAAGGACGGAATGAACGGCGTGTCGCAGGGGCAAAAAACAAACCATGGGCTCGCGACCTGCTGCATCACAGCAAGCATTCCGGCCAGCGGCCCCTGATAACCCTCCTGTATGTCTCGAAAGACCGGATATCCGCTGGCACGCCACTGTTCAAGATGACGATTGGCGCTAATGACTAACTCATCTACCTGCGGAGCTAATGCCTCCGCGACGTGTCGCCAGAGAGGACGTCCATTGAGCAACTGTAATCCTTTATCAATGCCGCCCATTCGCGTGGCCCTGCCGCCCGCCAGCACGACGCCGGTTATCGCCTCGCTTTGCATATGAATATCGCCTCTTTCATTGTGGGATTGACCCTGTTAACTTGTCCCTATCAAGAGTAAGGAGCATGACCATGAAATGTAAACGTCTGAATGAAGTAATTGAACTCCTCCAGCCCGCCTGGCAGAAAGAGCCAGAACTGAACCTGATGCAATTTTTGCAGAAACTGGCGAAAGAGGCTGGCTATGATGGCGAACTGAGCGATCTTTCCGACGATATTCTGATCTATCACCTGAAGATGCGTGATTCTTCAAAAGATGCTGTCATCCCGGGTATTCAGAAGGATTATGAAGAAGACTTTAAAACCGCGCTGCTGCGCGCCCGCGGTGTAATAAAAGAGTAAAAGGTTGTAAGCGCTGCCGCGTAAAGCGCAATGAGATGATATCCTGAACTATTCGTACGATTATCGGATGTCAGGATGCACGATAAGGCTTTTACTTTTCAGACGCTTCGCCCGGATACCATTATCGATGGGTTATTCGATCTGGGTATGCGGGTGGACTCCGGTCTTACCCCGCTGAACAGCTATGAGAACCGCGTTTATCAGTTCCAGGACGAAGAGCGTCATCGTTATGTGGTGAAGTTCTATCGTCCTGAGCGCTGGTCGGCAGCACAAATCCTTGAAGAACACCAGTTTGCGCTTCAGCTTGTAGAAGATGAAGTGCCCGTTGCTGCGCCGCTGTTATTTAACGACAGTACGCTTCATCAGCACCAGGGGTTTTATTTTGCCGTTTTCCCAAGCCTTGGCGGCCGACAGTTCGAGGCGGATAACCTTGATCAGATGGAGTGGGTTGGCCGTTATCTGGGGCGCCTGCACCAGACCGGGCGCAAACAGCGCTTTTCTGCGCGTCCGGAGATTGGCGTGCAGGAATATCTGCTGGAACCACGCCAGGTATTTGAACAGTCGACGCTTATCCCCTCAGGCCTGAAGGCCGATTTCCTGAAGGCGACCGATAAACTCATCGCTGCCGTCATGACGCAATGGCACGGTGGCGGGACTACTTTGCGCCTGCATGGTGACTGCCATGCAGGCAATATCCTCTGGCGCGATGGGCCGCTGTTTGTCGATTTAGACGATGCGCGAACCGGCCCGGCGATTCAGGATCTGTGGATGCTGCTCAACGGCGATAAGGCTGAACAGCGTATGCAGCTGGAGACCATCGTCGAGGCCTATGAGGAATTCAGCCCCTTTAACAGCGATGAAATCGCGCTTATTGAACCTTTACGCGCCATGCGACTGGTTTATTATCTGGCGTGGTTGCTCAGACGCTGGGACGATCCGGCTTTCCCGGTTAATTTTCCCTGGTTAACCGGGGAGGATTACTGGCGAGGGCAGACGTCTACTTTTCTCGAGCAGGTGAAGGTTCTACAGGAACCCCCGCTTCAGTTAACGCCAATGTATTAATGTGATATATCCAGGAGAGAGTAAATCATGAAAAAAGTTTGGCTGGCGCTGGCTGGTATGATTCTGGCTTTTAGTGCATCCGCTGCCCAGATCACCGACGGCAAGCAGTACATCACCCTTGATAAGCCGGTTGCTGGCGAGCCGCAGGTGCTCGAATTCTTCTCATTCTACTGCCCGCACTGCTATCAGTTTGAAGAAGTGCTGCATGTCTCTGACAGCGTGCGCCAGAAACTGCCAGAAGGCACCAAAATGACCAAATACCATGTCGAGTTCCTGGGGCCGCTGGGCAAGGAGCTGACGCAGGCATGGGCTGTGGCCATCGCGCTGGGCGTTGAAGATAAAATTACGGCGCCGATGTTCGAAGCGGTGCAGAAAAACCAGACCGTACAGAGCCTGGCTGACATTCGTAAAGTGTTCGTCGACGCTGGCGTGAAAGGGGAAGACTACGATGCCGCATGGAACAGCTTCGTGGTGAAATCTCTGGTCGCTCAGCAGGAGAAAGCGGCAGCCGATCTGCAGCTGCAGGGGGTACCGGCTATGTACGTCAATGGTAAGTACCAGCTGAACCCGCAGGGGATGGACACCAGCAATATGGATGTCTTCGTCGCTCAGTATGCGGATACCGTGAAGCAGCTGGTTGAGAAGAAATAAAAAAAACGCCGGTCACTGACCGGCTTTTTTTTATCTACTTTGCCGTGACTTCCTTGCTTTGTCCCGCATGATGTCAGTTAACTGACGGTCTTTCTCTTCCCATAGCCCATTCAGCCAGCGCTGGAAACCACGCTTAAAGTTCTTATCGTTGACGTAATCGCCGTGTAGCTCTTCGCCAATCGGTACCAGATTGATACGAACCACAATGCGCGTCAGTCGGCCACTTAGCATGTCGTAAAACGGCCTTGCATGATTTTCCGGGTAGCACAGCGTAACGTTCAGCAGTTTATCGAACTGCGAGCCGAGAACATTGAGCGCCATGGCAATACCCGCCGCTTTCGGTGGTAAAAGATTGTCGTAAGGGGAGCGCGTCTCGCGCTTTTTTACGTCGGTAAAACGCGAGCCTTCCACGAAATTGACGATTGTCGTTGGGTGCGAGCGGAATTTCTCACATGAACGGCGGGTGGTTTCGACATCTTTACCGCGGCGTTCGGGGTGACGAATAAGATAGCTGCGCGAATAGCGGCGCATAAAAGGCATATCCAGCGCCCAGCAGGCGAGGCCTATGAACGGTACCCACGCCAGCTGTTGTTTAAGGAAGTACTTATTCATCGGAATATGCTTGCGGAACAGCACGCATAGCACCACGATATCTGCCCAGCTGTGGTGGTTGCTGATCAGCAGATACCAGTTCTTTTTGTTCAGGCCTTCCAGACCCTGGACGTCCCATTTTAGCCAGGGATTGAGATGCAACAGCAGCGCCAGCCCCTCGCACCAGCAGTACATCATAAAATTGCAAAAAACGGATATAGAGCGCCATACCGCTGGAATGGGGACCAGCAGTTTAATCAGCCCGGCGACGATGATCGGTACAGAGCAGATAACGGTGACTAAGATGGTTAAGGCGATACTCAGCGGAAGTGTTATCGCAGCGAGTAATCTCGACATAGTTAGTTTATTCAGAAAGTTAGGCTGACAAAGAGCGCCTTTAAGCTGCGCAAGAGGCTGATTTTACCAGAAAACGCGGCAAATGACGGGTCTTACCAGAACAGAAAAAAACAAGGATCTTCTATCCACATGGAAGATTAGGTCATCAAATTCATGCCAGGATCGTTGATCTTATTTTAAGTTATTGATAAATAATAACTAATGCTATTTATTCATTTATTTTCAGGGGCGGATAAGCTGACGTTGTAAAACTATGCACAAAGTTATCCACAAGCTAAGTTGTCGCGCGATCGCGAGGATCGTTGAATCTTTTCCGCGAAATGAGGGAAAAATTCAGGATTTCATGCCCGTCTGTGGCATCCTTTATCCATAATCTGATAAACAGGCACGGAAATTATGGTTCAGATCCCAGAAAACCCTCTCATCCTCGTTGACGGCTCCTCCTATCTTTATCGGGCGTATCATGCGTTTCCGCCGCTGACTAACAGCGCAGGGGAGCCCACCGGGGCTATGTACGGCGTACTGAATATGCTGCGCAGTTTGATTCTGCAGTATCAACCGACTCATGCCGTCGTGGTCTTTGATGCGAAAGGGAAAACATTCCGTGATGAATTGTTCGAACATTACAAATCTCACCGCCCGCCGATGCCGGACGATCTGCGCGCGCAGATTGAGCCGTTGCATAAGATGGTGAAAGCGATGGGGCTGCCGCTGATGGCGGTCCCGGGCGTCGAAGCTGACGATGTGATTGGCACCCTGGCGCGGGAAGCGGAAAGGGCTGGACGTCCGGTGCTGATCAGTACCGGCGATAAAGACATGGCCCAGCTGGTGACGCCGGGGATCACCCTGATCAATACCATGACCAACACTATCCTCGGGCCGGATGAGGTGGTTACCAAGTACGGCGTCCCGCCAGAGCTGATTATTGATTTCCTGGCGCTGATGGGCGACTCCTCAGATAACATTCCTGGCGTGCCGGGCGTGGGCGAAAAGACCGCCCAGGCGCTGCTGCAAGGCCTCGGCGGCCTCGATACGCTGTATGCGGAACCGGAGAAGATCGCTGAACTGAGCTTCCGCGGCGCGAAAACGATGGCGGCGAAGCTGGAGCAGAACAAGGAGGTGGCTTATCTCTCTTATCAGCTGGCGACCATCAAAACCGACGTCGAGCTGGAGCTCACTTGCGAAGAGCTGGAGGTGCAGCCGCCGGCGGCAGACGATCTGCTGGCGCTGTTCAGACAGTATGAGTTTAAGCGCTGGACCACCGACGTTGAAGCCGGAAAATGGCTGCAGGCGAAGGGGGGCAAACCGGCTGCGAAACCTGCAGTGCCTGCAGCAGCGGCAGAAGCGGAAGCAGAGGTTGAGGCCGTTACTGCACTTTCAGCAGAGCACTATGTCACCATCCTTGATGAGGCTACGCTGCTCACCTGGATCGATAAGCTGAAGCAAGCGCCGCTCTTTGCCTTTGATACGGAAACCGACAGCCTGGATAACATCTCCGCCAACATGGTCGGCCTTTCATTCGCTGTTGAGCCGGGCGTGGCCGCCTATGTCCCGGTAGCGCATGATTACCTTGATGCGCCGGATCAGATCCCGCGCGAGCGCGTGCTGGCGCTGCTTAAACCGCTGCTGGAGGATGAGAAGCTGCTCAAGGTTGGGCAAAATCTCAAATACGATCGCGGCATTTTGGCTAATTACGACATTGAGCTGCGCGGGATTGCGTTCGATACCATGCTGGAATCTTACATTCTCGACAGCGTGGCGGGCCGCCATGATATGGACAGTCTTTCCGACCGCTGGCTGAAACATAAAACGATTACCTTCGAAGAGATCGCTGGCAAGGGTAAGAATCAGCTCACCTTTAACCAGATTGCGCTGGAAGAGGCGGGTCGCTACGCGGCGGAAGACGCCGACGTCACGCTTCAGTTGCATCTGAAAATGTGGCCGAAGCTGCAGCAGCATGAAGGTCCGCTGAATATCTTCCAGCACATTGAAATGCCGCTGGTGCCGGTGCTGTCACGCGTTGAGCGCAACGGCGTTAAAATCGACCCCGCCGTGCTGCATGCGCACTCGCAGGAAATAGCCCAGCGCCTGGTTGAGCTGGAGCAGCGGGCGCATGAGATCGCCGGGGAAGCGTTTAATCTCTCCTCCACCAAACAGCTGCAAACGATCCTGTTTGAAAAACAGGGTATCAAGCCGCTGAAGAAGACGCCGGGCGGTGCGCCGTCCACCTCTGAAGAGGTACTGGAAGAGCTGGCGCTCGATTATCCGTTGCCGAAAGTGATTCTGGAGTACCGTGGGTTGGCGAAGCTGAAGTCGACCTATACCGATAAGCTGCCGCTGATGATTAATCCCAAAACGGGCCGCGTACATACCTCCTATCATCAGGCGGTTACCGCCACCGGCCGTTTGTCGTCTACCGATCCAAACCTGCAAAACATTCCGGTGCGTAACGAAGCAGGGCGCCGTATTCGCCAGGCGTTTATCGCGCCAGAAGATTACGTTATTGTCTCGGCGGACTACTCGCAAATCGAGCTGCGCATTATGGCGCACCTGTCGCGGGATAAAGGACTGCTGACCGCCTTCGCGGAAGGGAAGGATATTCACCGGGCGACGGCGGCTGAAGTGTTTGGCTTACCGCTGGACAGCGTCAGCAGCGAACAGCGGCGCAGTGCGAAAGCTATCAACTTCGGTCTGATCTATGGCATGAGCGCCTTTGGCCTGGCCCGCCAGCTGAACATCCCGCGTAAAGAAGCGCAGAAGTACATGGATCTTTATTTCGAGCGTTATCCGGGCGTCCTGGAGTATATGGAGCGCACCCGCGCACAGGCGAAGGAGCAAGGGTATGTTGAAACGCTGGATGGCCGTCGACTCTATTTGCCGGATATCAAGTCCAGCAATGGCGCTCGTCGTGCCGGTGCGGAACGTGCGGCGATTAACGCCCCGATGCAGGGGACGGCTGCGGATATCATCAAGCGGGCGATGATTGCCGTTGATGAATGGCTGCGGAGCGAGAAACCTCGCGTGCGAATGATCATGCAGGTTCACGATGAACTGGTCTTTGAAGTGCATAAGGACGAGCTCGATGCCGTATCGAAAAAGATCCACGAACTGATGGAGAACAGCACTACGCTGGCGGTACCGTTGCTGGTGGAAGTGGGCAGCGGAGAAAACTGGGATCAAGCGCACTAAGTATACAAAGCACAACGCGATTTTCTGTAAGTAAGCAACATAACTTATAGAGTTTTGTGAGGATCATTTGAATTTGCTATGTAAATAGTGAAAAAAAACTACAAAAAATGCTTTATCCGTGAGCGAAAGAAGAGTAAAGTTATTCGCGTAGGGTACAGAGGTAAGATGTTCTATCTTTCAGACCTTTTACTTCACGTAATCGGATTTGGCTGAATATTTTAGCCGCCCCGGTCATTTATGACCGGGGCGTTTTTTATTGCGCGAAAGAAAAGTGGCAAAAAGAAGGACGCGCTTGTGCTTGACGCTGGAGAGGAACCCGGACAAGGCGCGGCACGCTCTTATCCGGCTGTTGGTGTCGATTACTCGTCTACGGCGCTCTCTGCTTCCTGCGGCGGGATTTCGTTAAACCAGCTATCCAGCTTCTGTCGCAGCTTATCCACGCCAGATTTTTTCAGCGAAGAGAAGGGTTCAACCTGAACATCGCCATTGAAGGCCAGGACCGCTTCACGCACCATATTCACTTGCGCTTTACGCGCGCCGCTGGCGAGCTTATCGGCTTTGGTCAGCAGCACCAGCACCTGAATATCGCTTTCTACCGCCCATTGGATCATCTGCTGATCGAGATCCTTAAGCGGGTGGCGAATGTCCATCAGGACCACCAGGCCCTTCAGGCACAGGCGTTTTTCCAGGTATTCTCCCAGCGCGCGCTGCCACTTGATCTTCATCTCTTCCGGGACTTGCGCATAACCGTAGCCGGGAAGGTCGACCAGGCGTTTGCCTTCGGCGACTTCGAACAGGTTAATCAGCTGTGTACGTCCGGGAGTTTTGGAGGTCCGCGCCAGGCTTTTCTGGTTGGTCAGCGTATTCAGCGCGCTGGATTTTCCCGCATTGGAGCGGCCGGCGAATGCCACTTCAATACCGGTATCGGCAGGAAGATGGCGGATATCTGGCGCGCTAGTGACAAAGTGCGTCAGTTGATAATTCCAGTTGGTCAAGACGGTCGTCTCCGTTAAAACAGGCTATGGCAGGGATTATACCTGAACAGCAGAAAAAGGCTGTTTTTACCGCACGCCGGTTCTGTAAGTAAAAACCATGCACTTTGTGAGACATTGGCTATTCTTCGTATAGGACATGCCTGAGAAAAATAAGACTAATAAAGTATAACCTACTGAAAATAAATAGATTACAAGAATAGAGAAATCTGAAAAGTGGAATTTTAACGGCCAGACTGGTTGTCGATTTTTGTCAACAGGGTAAAGTAATACACAACGGCGGGGATGCTGAAAAGGATGAGGACTCAGGACGAGGGGTCAGGAAGCGCCAGGAGGCGAAGACCACAGGATTGTCAGGATGACGCGCGTTTTGGAAACGTTTCAAAGGGAAAAGGAAGAGACAGGGACCGTTGGACGCTAAGGGAAAGACAGGGTAAGTCGTTAGCGAACAGGGAAAGAAGAGCCCGTTAAGGGTGGTCAGTGAGGAAAAAGGCGACAGAGTAATCTGTCGCCTTTTTTCTTTGCTTGCTTTCTGCTAGATTCCGCCTCAATTCTATACTGAATAATACTGTCTGAAGATTACACACCATGAAAAAACCGACATCCGCCACCCGTGGCAAATCCGGCCGCAAGTCGCGTGAAGAGTTAAATCAGGAAGCTCGCGATCGCAAACGGCAGAAGAAACATCGTGGCCACGCGGCAGGAAGTCGCGCGAACGGCGGCGATGCGGCTTCAGCAGGTAAAAAACAGCGCCAGGCGCAAGATCCACGCGTGGGCAGCAAAAAACCCATCCCGCTGGGCGTGAGCGAAAGCAGCGCTCCAGCTCCCAAGCAGCATAAACCAAAGAGCGAGAAACCTATGCTTTCACCGCAGGCTGAGCTGGAGTTGCTGGAGAATGATGAGCGCCTGGACGCGCTGCTGGAACGTCTGGAAGAGGGCGGTACCCTGAATGCTGAAGAGCAGAGCTGGGTGGATGCCAAACTGGATCGCATTGATGAGCTGATGCAGCAGCTCGGCCTCTCTTACGATGACGAAGATGAAGAAGAGGAAGAGCGTCAGGAAGATATGATGCGTCTGCTGAAGGGTGGAAACTAACATTTGCATCCCATCGGATTCCCGGTACTGCTTATAACCCTTCTGGTTATATGTTATCTGCTGTGGTTATTCGTTAAACTACGACGGTTGTCGCGGCGTCAGAAATGGTTGCGCAACCGGCTCATGACCCGCGGTGCGGTGGGGCCGGGACGGCGTACCCGTCGGCGGCACCATCGGAAGGAGTGAGCATGTCTGAGCAGATAATCGACTGGGATCTGGCCCTGATCCAGAAATATAACTATTCCGGGCCGCGCTATACCTCGTATCCCACCGCGCTCGAGTTTTCACCACAATTCGGCGCGGCGGAATTCGATGCTGCTGTGGCCCGTTACCCACAGCGTCCCCTGTCGCTGTACGTGCATATCCCGTTTTGCCATAAGCTGTGTTATTTCTGCGGCTGCAATAAGATCGTCACCCGCCAGCAGCATAAGGCCGATCAGTATCTCGATCTCCTTGAACAGGAGATCATCCACCGTGCGCCGCTGTTTGCCAACCGTCAGGTTAAGCAACTGCATTGGGGAGGCGGCACGCCGACCTATCTCAACAAGGCGCAAATCAGTCGCCTGATGGATCTGTTGCGTACCCATTTTCATTTCAGCGCCGAAGCCGAGATCTCCATCGAGGTCGATCCGCGTGAAATCGAGCTGGATGTCCTCGATCATTTACGCGCTGAGGGATTCAACCGCCTGAGTATGGGCGTGCAGGACTTTAATAAAGAGGTTCAGCGTCTTGTTAACCGCGAACAGGACGAAGCGTTCATCTTTGATTTGCTCCGTCATGCGCGGGAGATTGGATTTACCTCGACCAATATCGACCTCATCTACGGCCTGCCGAAACAAACGCCTGAGAGCTTTGCCTTTACCCTGCAAAAGGTCGCCGAGCTCAATCCTGACCGCCTGAGCGTGTTTAACTACGCGCATCTGCCCACGCTCTTTGCCGCACAGCGCAAAATTAAAGATGCCGATCTGCCCTCCGCTGAACAGAAGCTGGAGATCCTCCAGGAGACCATCGGCTCGCTGACGGCGGCAGGCTATCAGTTCATCGGCATGGACCACTTCGCGCGTCCTGATGATGAATTAGCGGTCGCGCAACGTCACGGCGTACTGCATCGCAATTTCCAGGGCTACACCACTCAGGGCGATACCGATTTGCTGGGGATGGGCGTGTCCGCGATCAGCATGATTGGCGACAGCTACGCCCAGAACCAAAAAGAGCTAAAGCAGTACTACCAGCAGGTGGCAGAGCAAGGGAACGCCCTGTGGCGCGGGATCGCGTTAACCCGGGACGACTGTCTGCGTCGCGACGTAATTAAGGCGTTGATCTGTAACTTCCGTCTGGATATTGATGCAGTCGAAGCGCAGTGGGCCGTGGATTTTCAGTCTTATTTTGCTGAGGACCTGAAACTGCTGGCGCCGCTGGCGCATGACGGGCTGGTGGTGGTGGAGAGTAAGGCTATCCAGGTAACGGCGAAAGGCCGCCTGCTGATCCGCAACATCTGTATGTGCTTTGATGCCTATCTGCGGCAAAAGGCTCGGATGCAGCAGTTCTCAAGGGTGATTTAATGTTTTCCCCCTCTCCCGCAGGAGAGGGGGAACAATTAGCTGAACAGCCCGACCAGCGCAGCGCACAGAACGGCAGCGACTGCCGTTTGTGGTGTGTGACTCGCAGCGGCGCCGCTCGATATCATACTCACCAGTGATTCAAACATGATGCTCTCCCCTAATGCCGGGCACGATCATACTCAACTCATCGGAACAGTAAAGTACAAAATAGCAGCACTTTGCGCTGATCGGCTATTTTTCATCACGCCGTTTAACCCTACTCCATACCCAACTCTTTTAGCTTACGCGTCAGGGTATTACGACCCCATCCCAGCAGGCGCGCAGCCTCCTGTTTATGTCCCTGAGTATGACGCAGGGCGGTCGTCAGCAGCGTGCGTTCCATTTCGGGTTGCGCTTCTGAAAGCAAGTTTTGATGACCGGAACGCAGCGCCCGATCGGCCCACTGACCCAACAGCGTCGCCCAGCTGTCTGGCTGCATCTGCGTCGGGCTATCAGGAATGGTGGTCTCAAACAGTTCGCTCGGCAGATCCTGCGTCAGCACCTCCTGGCCGGCGGCCATGACGGTGAGCCAGCGACAGGTGTTTTCCAGCTGGCGAACGTTGCCCGGCCACGCCAGGCGGGTCAGCGCTGTCTCCGTTTCCGGATGCAGCTGTTTGGCTTCAACACCTAGCTCGCGGGCGGCAATCTGCAGAAAATGGCGGGCCAGACGTGGAATATCTTCCCGACGCTCGCGCAGCGGCGGCAAATGCACCCGGATCACGTTCAGGCGGTGGAATAAATCTTCACGGAATTTCCCCTCCTGCACCCGCTGCTCCAGATTCTGATGGGTGGCGGCGATGATCCGCACATCGACCTTCACCGGCGCGTAGCCGCCCACGCGATAAAACTGGCCATCCGCCAGAACGCGCAGCAGACGAGTCTGGACATCCAGCGGCATATCGCCAATTTCATCCAGGAACAGCGTGCCGCCGTCAGCCTGTTCAAAGCGACCCTGACGGACGGTATTGGCGCCGGTAAAGGCCCCTTTTTCATGGCCGAACAGCTCGGACTCAATCAGGTCCTTGGGGATCGCCGCCATATTCAGCGCGATAAACGGCGCTTTTGAGCGCGGGCTATGGCGATGCAGGGCATGAGCGACAAGCTCTTTACCGGTACCGGATTCGCCATTGATCAGCACGCTGATGGATGAGCGCGACAGACGGCCAATAATGCGAAAGACATCCTGCATGGCCGGCGCCTCGCCAATGATATCGGCGGTGGGGCTGCTTATCGGCGCATTTCGCGGCTGCTGCTGCTCCTGATAGTGGCTAATCGCCCGGTCGACGAGGGCGACAGCTTCATCGATATCAAAAGGTTTGGGCAGATAATCAAACGCGCCCTGCTGATAAGCGCTGACCGCGGCGTCCAGATCGGAATGCGCGGTCATTATGATGACCGGAAGCATCGGATGACGCTGCTTAATCTGTTTGAGCAGCGCCAGACCATCCATTCCCGGCATACGGATATCTGACAGCAGTACATCCGGGGTTTTGGTGGTGAGGGCATCTAGCACCTCATTGCCGCTTTCGAACGTTGTGCAGCTCAAGCCGGCTCCGGTGAGCGCGCGTTCAAGCACCCAGCGGATGGAGCTATCGTCATCAACGATCCAGGCTATCCCTCGTTGCATAAACACCTCTACTTCCGAATAGGCAGGTATACCGAAAATTCGGTATGACCCGGCCAGCTGGTGAATTCAATTTTGCCGGAGTGCTGATCGATAAGGCTGCGGGCGATAGATAAGCCCAGGCCAGTACCGCCTTCGCGGCCGCTGACCATCGGATAAAACAACGTATCCTGGAGCTGGGGCGGAATACCCGGGCCATTATCTTCGACGTCAATACGGGCGGCGAGGCGATAACGCACCCCGTGCAGCGTCAGCTGGAAAGCGGTCCGGGTGCGGAGAACAATTTCGCCCCCTTCCGGCCCCAGCGCCTGCAGCGCATTACGGACGATGTTCAGCAACACCTGTTCAATTTGATCCGGGTCGTGGGGGAGCTCCGGCAGGCTGGGGTCGTAATCACGGATCAACTTCACGTTGTCCGGCAACTCCATCGAGACCAGTTTCACTACCCGTTCGGCGACCTTGTGGATGCTTTCGGTAACGTGCATGCCCGGATGCTGTGGGCCGAGCAGGCGATCGACCAGATTTCTCAGCCGGTCGGCCTGCTCGATGATCACTTTGGTATATTCCGTTAGCGCCGGGTCGGGCAGGGCTTTGCTGAGCAGCTGTGCCGCGCCGCGCAGGCCGCCTAACGGGTTTTTAATCTCGTGCGCCAGGCCGCGGACCAGATCGCGAGCGGCGACCTGCTGCGCGTGCTGCAGTTGCTCCTGGCTCAGGCGGCGCTGGTTATCCATTGGCGCCATTTCCAGCAGAATAAAGCCTTCCGGCAGCCGCTGGGCGGTCAGCGACAGGATATGCGAGCGGCCATCGATAACCAGCGTCACTTCGTTATCGGTAAAACCCTGGCCCGCCTGCAGACTCTCCTGCATCAGCCCAATATTTAATGAGAAATAGCTCAACAGCTCAGGTAACGGGGTGCCAAACAGCTTGCGCGAACTCTGCGCCAGCAGCTGCTGCGCCGCAGGGTTGGCAAAGTGCACCGCCAGGTCATCATCGACCAGTAAGATACTGTTGATAAGAGAGTTGAGGATCTGCCCAGCATCGGGCAGTGTGCCTGTTGCCATTCGACAGTCTCCTGAAAAAGAGTGCACCAATTTAGTGCAGTATAGCTTTTTATCGGTAAAAAGCTCGCGAGATCAGCGTGTTGGTGGAGAAAAAAGCCCATCCTGAGATGGGCTGAAAGTTTCCACGGCAACAAAATATCCCGGGCATCCCGCGCCACAACACGACATACCCTGGATTTACAGCAAAATTAGACGCTGTAGTACAGTTCGAACTCAACCGGATGCGGAGTCATGCGTACGCGGTCGTTCTCTTCCAGACGCAGGGCGATGTAAGCATCGATAGCGTCATTGGTGAATACGCCGCCAGCCGTCAGGAACTCGCGGTCAGCATCCAGGGCCTGCAGGGCTTCTTCCAGAGAACCGGCAACCTGCGGGATCTCTTTCGCTTCTTCCGGCGGCAGGTCGTACAGGTTTTTGTCCATTGCTTCGCCCGGATGGATTTTGTTCTTGATACCATCGAGGCCAGCCATCAGCAGCGCCGCAAAGCACAGGTACGGGTTAGCAGCCGGGTCCGGGAAGCGCACTTCGATACGACGCGCTTTCGGAGAGGTCACCACCGGAATACGGATGGAGGCAGAGCGGTTACGGGCAGAGTAAGCCAGCATAACCGGCGCTTCGTAACCCGGGACCAGACGCTTGTAGGAGTTGGTGGTCGGGTTCGCCAGGGCGTTGATGGCTTTAGCGTGTTTGATTACGCCGCCGATGTAGAACAGCGCCTGCTCAGACAGACCTGCGTATTTGTCGCCGGAGAACAGGTTAGTCCCGTTTTTCGCCAGAGACATATGGCAGTGCATGCCGGAGCCGTTGTCGCCGAACATTGGTTTCGGCATAAAGGTCGCGGTTTTACCAAAGCGGTGAGCGACGTTGTGAACAACGTATTTGTAAATCTGAATTTCGTCCGCTTTTTTGGTCATGGTGTTGAAGCGGGTTGCCACTTCGTTCTGACCTGCGGTAGCCACTTCGTGGTGGTGAGCTTCAACAACCAGGCCCATCTCTTCCATGATCATACACATGGTGGAGCGGATATCCTGAGAAGAGTCTACTGGCGGAACCGGGAAGTAACCCCCTTTCACGCCCGGACGGTGACCTTTGTTACCGCCTTCGTATTTGGTGGAGGAGTTCCACGCACCTTCGATATCATCGATCGCGACATGGGAGCCGGAGATAGAGGCGCCGAAACGGATGTCGTCGAACAGGAAGAATTCTGGTTCTGGCCCGAACAGGACGGTGTCAGCGATGCCGGTAGCGCGCAGGTACTCTTCAGCGCGTTTCGCGATGGAGCGCGGGTCACGGTCATAGCCCTGCAGGGTGCCTGGCTCGAGGATATCGCAGCGGATGATCAGGGTCGGTTCTTCGTAGAACGGGTCAATGACCGCGGTGGAAGCGTCCGGCATCAGGACCATGTCAGATTCGTTGATACCTTTCCAGCCACCAATCGAGGAGCCATCAAACATTTTGCCTTCTTCGAAGAATTCGGCATTTACCTGATGAGACGGAATCGTGACGTGCTGTTCTTTACCTTTGGTATCGGTGAAGCGCAGATCGACAAACTTCACTTCGTGCTCGTTCAGCATCGTCAAAACGTGTTCAGCGGACATACTTAAACTCTCCCGGATTGGTCATTGTCGTCGTGGTAACGAAAACTTCATACTGCTTAAAAGTGGCGTTGTTGCCTTAAAAAATATAAAGCGAAATCTGTGCCAACTTTTAAATGCCCCATAAAACGCTGTATCATGCGCACCATAGTGCAAAAGGACTGCACCATGATGGAGATAATGCACCAAAATAGTGCCTCGGTGTGAACATTGAGCACCATTTTGGTGCAATTTTTGTTACGGTGCCCTTTTATCGCTCCGTGAAAGCGGTCACAAAGAAACTCTGCAATACTTGTTTGCGGAGGATGTTTGTGATCCTGTTCAGTCCTTCGCTTAATACGTGTACAATAACGCGCTATTTCTAATGCCTGAGGCAAAGTTGTGATCGAAAATCTGCGTAATATCGCCATCATCGCGCACGTTGACCATGGTAAAACTACCCTGGTTGACAAGCTGCTACAGCAATCCGGTACGTTCGACGCACGTACTGAAGCACAAGAACGTGTGATGGACTCCAACGATTTGGAGAAAGAGCGTGGGATTACCATCCTCGCGAAAAACACCGCAATCAAATGGAATGATTACCGTATCAACATCGTTGATACCCCTGGGCACGCCGACTTCGGAGGTGAAGTTGAGCGTGTTATGTCCATGGTTGACTCTGTGCTGCTGGTGGTAGATGCCTTTGATGGCCCGATGCCGCAAACGCGCTTCGTGACCAAAAAAGCTTTTGCCCACGGTCTGAAGCCGATCGTGGTCATCAACAAAGTTGACCGCCCGGGCGCGCGTCCGGACTGGGTTGTCGATCAGGTGTTCGACCTGTTCGTTAACCTCGACGCGACCGACGAACAGCTGGACTTCCCGATCGTTTACGCGTCCGCGCTGAACGGTATCGCGGGTCTGGACCACGAAGACATGGCTGACGACATGACCCCGCTGTACCAGGCGATTGTCGATCGCGTGCCGGCGCCGGACGTTGACCTTGACGGTCCGCTGCAGATGCAGATCTCCCAGCTGGACTACAACAACTACGTTGGCGTCATCGGCATCGGCCGCATCAAACGCGGTAAAGTGAAGCCGAACCAGCAGGTCACTATCATCGATAGCGAAGGCAAAACCCGTAACGGTAAAGTCGGTAAAGTGCTGACTCACCTGGGTCTTGAGCGTATCGAGAGCGACGTAGCTGAAGCTGGCGACATCATCGCGATCACCGGTCTGGGCGAGCTGAACATCTCCGACACCATCTGCGACCCGCAGAATGTCGAAGCGCTGCCGGCCCTGTCCGTTGATGAGCCGACCGTTTCCATGTTCTTCAACGTCAACACCTCTCCGTTCTGCGGTAAAGAAGGTAAGTTCGTTACCTCTCGCCAGATTCTGGACCGCCTGAACAAAGAGCTGGTGCACAACGTGGCGCTGCGCGTTGAAGAAACCGAAGACGCTGATGCGTTCCGCGTTTCCGGCCGTGGTGAACTGCATCTGTCCGTTCTGATTGAAAACATGCGTCGCGAAGGTTTCGAGATGGCGGTTTCCCGTCCGAAAGTTATCTTCCGTGAAATCGATGGCCGTAAACAAGAGCCGTTCGAGAACGTGACGCTGGACGTCGAAGAGCAGCACCAGGGTTCTGTTATGCAGGCGCTGGGCGAGCGTAAAGGCGACCTGAAAAACATGAATCCGGACGGAAAAGGCCGCGTACGTCTCGACTACGTGATCCCAAGCCGCGGTCTGATCGGCTTCCGTTCAGAGTTCATGACCATGACCTCCGGTACCGGTCTGCTGTACTCCACCTTCAGCCACTACGACGACGTTCGTCCGGGCGAAGTGGGCCAGCGTAACAACGGCGTGCTGATCTCCAACGGTCAGGGTAAAGCGGTAGCGTTCGCGCTGTTCGGCCTGCAGGATCGCGGTAAGTTGTTCCTCGGTCACGGTGCGGAAGTTTACGAAGGCCAGATCATCGGTATTCACAGCCGTTCTAACGACCTGACGGTAAACTGCCTGACCGGTAAGAAACTGACCAACATGCGTGCGTCCGGTACTGACGAAGCCACGGTTTTGGTTCCGCCGGTTAAGATGACCCTGGAGCAGGCTCTGGAGTTCATCGATGACGACGAACTGGTAGAAGTCACTCCGACCTCTATCCGTATTCGTAAACGTCACCTGACCGAGAACGACCGTAAACGCGCAATGCGCGGTGCAAAAGAAGAGTAATTGATTCTTCTTGCTGTTCGCTAAACCCCGCCTCTCCGGCGGGGTTTTTTTATGGGTGAGATCTGACAATCGCTGCGCTAACCCGGGGCCTCCAGGAGACCCTGGTCACATTTATACCTAAAGTTTGTCCGAGGAATTGCTTTCTTTTTTTGCAGAAGAGTAAGATGAGTTATCTGGTTTAAACCAAATGGATTAAACAATGACTGAAAATCTTTCTACTGTCGAAAATGCAAAAGAGAAACTGGATCTGTGGCTTAAGCAAGGGCTGACGGCTGCGGGTGGAAAACTGCCTTCAGAGAGAGAGCTTGGCGAACTGCTGGGGATCAAACGCATGACGCTGCGTCAGGCGCTGCTCAGCCTGGAAGCGGAATCGAGGATCTTTCGTAAAGACCGGAAAGGATGGTTTGTCGCGCAGCCGCGTTTTAACTACAGTCCTGAGCTCCCCGCGAGCTTTCAGCGGGCCGCCATTGAGCAGGGAAGAGAACCCTCGTGGGGCTTTATTGAAAAACAGCGAACCCGAGACTATCCCGACGCCGCTAAACCCCTGCTGGATGTCACTCCGTCTGATGATTTATATCTGGTCACCGGCTGGGGAGCGTTGGAAGGGCATAAAGTTTTCTACCACGAGACTTTTATCAACCCTAACGTCGCGCCAGATTTTATTGACCGGTTGAAGAACCAGTCTTTTTCCTCCATCTGGGAGCGTGAATATCATAAGCCTGTGGTGATAAAAAAACTGGCTTTTAGACCCGTCAGAATGTCGGGCGATGTGAGCAAATTCATCGGTGGCTCTGCAGGTCTGCCGGCTATTCTGATAGAAAAACACCGTGCCGATAGTGCCGGCAATATTGTGCAAATAGATCTCGAATACTGGCGATTTGAGGCTGTGGATCTGTTTATTAACTTGTAGGTATTTTATGGTCACTAAAGATAACGCCGGGAAGATCCTTTCCCGTATTGATAATATACCACTCTACCTTCATGCTTATGCCTATCATTTGAATATGCGGCTTGAACGTATTTTACCTAATGATTTACTGACCATTGCAGATAGTCTGCATTTAAAGGGTGTGAAAATACACGTTCTTGATGGTGAGCGTTATTCGCTGAGCAATATGAATGATGCCCAGTTAGCCGGGTTTGCTGACAAAGCGAAAGCGTTGCAGCTGGATATTCACATCGAAACCAGCGCCTCCGATAAACAGACCATCGATCAGGCCGCGACTATCGCTTTAAAAACAGGAGCGACTTCCGTTCGTTTTTATCCGCGTTATGAAGGCCATTTACATGACGTAATGGAAAAAATTTCAGCAGATATTCAATACATTAAAAAGGCTTATAGCCATACCGGCCTGACCTTCACCCTTGAGCAACATGAAGATCTCAAAAGCGCTGAACTGGTGAATTTAATTAAACAAAGCGAGATGCCATCGCTATCGCTCCTTTTTGACTTCGCCAATATGATCAACGCTAATGAGCGACCGCTTGAGGCGTTAGCGTTGATGTCACCTTACATTACGCAGGTTCATATCAAAGACGCTTGTATTATTACTGAGAACGGTGGGCTTGGGCATCGGGCCTGTAATTCAGGCCAGGGCGATATGCCGTTTAAGGCGCTGCTGACGGAATTAATTTGTCTTGGTGATGATCATCCGCAGGTCATGGCATACGGTCTGGAAGAAGAAGTGGATTACTATGCCCCCCCGTTCCGTTTTGCCTCGGAGGGGGACAACCCGTGGATCCCCTGGCGACAAATGAGCGAAACCCCACTGCCAGACGCCGATCAGCTTGAAGCGCGACTGCTAAAAGAAAAAGAGGATGCGATAGCGCAGCTCCATTATGTCAAAGAGACGTTGCAGAGAATAAAAGACGAAGCGCTTACGGCGCTGGCACACTAAATTTACTAATAATTCGTTATGCCGGGACATCATTTTTAATAAATGATGATGGTCTGTTATTTTCCTTAAACCAAATGATGTTCAATCATTAGGGGAACTTATGCTCACAAAAAAGAAATGGGCTATATTCAGTTTATTAACCCTGTGCGGTGGCACCATTTATAAACTGCCTTCTCTGAAAGATGCTTTTTATATTCCGATGCAGGACTATTTCCATCTGACTAATGGCCAGATAGGCAATGCCATGTCGGTGAACTCCGTGGTGACCACGATTGGTTTTTTCCTGTCAATTTACTTTGCCGATAAACTGCCTCGCCGCTACACCATGTCGCTATCGCTGATTGCGACAGGCTTGTTGGGGATCTATCTGACGACTATGCCAGGCTACTGGGGAATTCTCTTTGTTTGGGCTCTCTTTGGCGTTACCTGCGACATGATGAACTGGCCGGTGCTATTAAAGTCGGTAAGCCGGTTGGGCAACAGCGAACAGCAGGGGCGTTTGTTTGGTTTCTTTGAGACCGGGCGGGGGATTGTCGACACGATTATTGCTTTCTCTGCCCTGGCTATTTTCACCTGGATTGGCAGCGGTTTGCTGGGGTTTAAAGCCGGGATCTGGTTCTACGCTCTGATCGTGATTGTTGTCGGGATCATGCTGTTTTTTATGCTGAAAGAAAAGGATGAGGATGCGCCTGAGAAAGCTACCGTCGACAGCGCCACAGAGAAAAGTAGCATCTCTTCGGTCTTAAAAGATAAAACCATCTGGCTTATCGCGTTCAACGTCTTCTTTGTTTATGCGGTTTACTGTGGGCTCACTTTCTTTATTCCCTTCCTGAAAAATATCTACCTGTTGCCGGTGGCGCTGGTGGGCGCCTACGGCATCATTAACCAGTATTGTTTGAAAATGGTGGGTGGGCCGATTGGCGGCCTGATAGCCGATAAAATCCTCAAGTCGCCAAGCAAATATCTCTTCTATACCTTCTGTGCCAGCACCGTAGCCCTGGTGGCGTTAATATTGCTGCCCCACGAAAGCATGCCAGTCTACCTCGGCATGATCTGCACCCTGGGATTTGGCGCAATTGTGTTTACCCAGCGAGCGGTCTTCTTTGCCCCGATCGGTGAAGCCAACATCGCGGAGAACCGGACCGGCGCCGCCATGGCGCTGGGGAGTTTCGTTGGCTACGCACCGGCCATGTTCTGCTACAGCCTGTATGGCTACATTCTCGATCTCAACCCTGGTCTGACAGGCTACAAGATAGTCTTTGGCATCATGGCGTGCTTTGCGCTCTGTGGCGCGTTCGTTTCGGTCATGCTGGTTAAACGCATTCGCGGTGGCAGGAAAACGCTGCGCGCTGCGACAGAATAACCGCCAGCCTGATTCTGCTTATTCAAAGCCGCATTATGCGGCTTTGTTCGCGAGTGGCTTGTTGTTTCAGGTTTATGCATAGTCAAACCTCATCTTTCCCGCTAAAGTTAATTTTCCACGGCGCGGAAGGAGACGAAAATGCTCTATATCTTTGATTTAGGTAATGTGATTGTCGACATTGACTTCAACCGGGTATTGGGGGCCTGGAGCGATTTAACCCGCATCCCGCTGGCGACGCTGAAGCAGCATTTCACCATGGGAGAGGCTTTCCATCAGCATGAGCGCGGCGAGCTCAGCGATGAAGATTTTGCCGCCGCCATGTGTCATGAAATGAATATGTCCCTCAGCTATGAGCAGTTTGCTCACGGCTGGCAGGCGGTGTTTGTCGCGCTGCGTCCGGAAGTGATTGCGATCATGCAAAAACTGCGTGCCCAGGGCCATCGCGTGGTGGTGCTCTCAAATACCAATCGTCTTCACACCACGTTCTGGCCGGATGAATACCCGGAAGTGCGCGCTGCCGCCGATCGCATCTATCTGTCACAGGAGATGGGAATGCGTAAGCCTGAAGCGCAAATTTATCAGCGAGTACTGGAAGAAGAGGGCTTTTCCGCCGCAGATACGGTCTTTTTTGATGATAACGTCGATAATATAGCAGGGGCTAACCGGTTGGGGATCACCAGCATTCTGGTGACCGGGAAGAAGACCATCCCTGACTATTTCGCGAAACAGCTATGCTAAGAACCGTTCATCAAAAATTACTCCACCATACCCGGCCGCTGCTGGCGTGGCTAAAGCTGCTGTGGCGGCGTATTGATGAAGACCATATGACGACCCTGGCGGGGAACCTCGCCTATGTGTCATTACTGTCCCTGGTGCCGCTGATTGCCGTCGTGTTCGCGCTGTTTGCGGCCTTTCCCATGTTCTCCGAAGTCAGCGTGCAGATCCGCCATTTTATTTTCGCCAATTTTATTCCGGCGACCGGGGATGTGATCCAGGGGTATATCGAGCAGTTCGTCGCCAATTCCAGCCGCATGACCGCCGTAGGCGCCTTTGGCCTGATCGTCACCTCGCTGCTGCTGATGTACTCGATCGACAGCGCGCTAAACACCATCTGGCGCAGCACGCGCAGTCGCCCCAAAGTTTACTCCTTTGCCGTTTACTGGATGATCCTGACCCTTGGTCCGCTGCTGGCGGGCGCCAGCCTGGCGATCAGTTCCTATCTGCTGTCGCTGCGCTGGGCAAGCGACCTGGACGGCGTAATTGATAATCTGCTCCGCCTTTTCCCGCTGATCCTCTCCTGGGCGGCATTCTGGCTGCTCTACAGTATTGTACCCACCACCCAGGTACGTAACCGCGACGCGGTGATCGGGGCGCTGGTGGCGGCGCTGCTGTTTGAGGCAGGTAAAAAAGCGTTTGCCCTCTATATCACCACCTTTCCGTCCTATCAGCTCATTTATGGCGTGATTTCGGTGGTGCCGATTTTGTTCGTCTGGGTGTACTGGACCTGGTGTATCGTCTTGCTTGGCGCTGAAATTACTGTCACTCTCGGTGAATACCGCAAACTTAAAACAGAAGAAACAGAACAACCATGATTGCATTAATTCAACGCGTATCCCGTGCAAGCGTTACCGTGGCGGACGAGGTGACGGGCGAAATTGGCCCGGGGCTTCTGGTGCTGCTGGGGGTCGAAAAAGACGATGATGAACAAAAAGCGAATCGCCTCTGCGAGCGCGTGCTGGGCTACCGCATCTTCAGCGATGCGGAGGGGAAAATGAACCTGAACGTTCAGCAGGCGGGCGGCAGCGTGCTGGTGGTTTCGCAATTTACGCTGGCGGCGGATACCGAGCGGGGAATGCGGCCAAGCTTCTCGAAAGGCGCCGCTCCTGACCGCGCTGAGGCGCTGTATGAGTATTTCGTCGCCCGCTGTCGCCAGCAGGAAATGAACACCCAGACCGGAAGATTCGCTGCGGATATGCAGGTTTCTTTGGTCAATGATGGTCCCGTGACCTTTTGGTTGCAAGTATGACCCAGCTTCCGGGCAGGCTGCGGGTAACAAAAGAGAGTACGACTATGTATCACCTTCGTGTACCGCAAACAGCAGAAGAGTTAGAGAGCTACTATCAGTTCCGCTGGGAGATGCTGCGTAAGCCGCTGCATCAGCCTAAGGGTTCGGAACGTGACGCCTGGGATGCGATGGCGCATCATCAGATGGTGGTGGATGAAGAGGGCAACCTGGTGGCTGTCGGCCGGCTATATATCAATGCAGAGAATGAAGCCTCCATTCGCTTTATGGCCGTTCATCCCTCGGTGCAGGATAAAGGGCTGGGTACGCTGATGGCGATGACCCTGGAGTCCGTCGCGCGTCAGGAAGGGGTTAAGCGGGTCACCTGTAGCGCTCGCGAAGATGCGGTGGAGTTTTTCGCCAAGCTCGGCTTTATCAATCAGGGGGAGATCACCACCCCGACCACCACGCCGATCCGTCATTTCCTGATGATTAAGCCGGTCGCATCGCTGGACGACATTCTCCACCGTGGCGACTGGTGCGCGCAACTACAGCAGGCGTGGTATCAGCATATCCCGCTGAGTGAAAAAATGGGCGTGCGCATCCAGCAGTACACCGGGCAGAAATTTATTACCACCATGCCGGAAGCGGGAAATCAGAATCCGCACCACACGCTGTTTGCCGGCAGTTTGTTCTCGCTCGCTACCTTAACCGGATGGGGGCTTATCTGGCTGATGCTGCGCGAGCGGCACCTGGGGGGCACCATCATTCTGGCGGATGCGCATATCCGCTACAGTCAGCCCATTAGCGGCCGCCCCAGCGCCATCGCCGACCTCGGTTCGCTGAGCGGCGATCTCGACCGTCTGGCGCGTGGGCGTAAAGCCCGCGTGCAAATGCAGGTGGAGCTTTTTGGCGACGATAAACAGGGCGCCGTTTTCGAGGGGATCTACATCGTGCTGCCGGCGAAGCCCTTTGGCTCTTACGAAGAGGGCGGCAACGAGGAAGAGTAAGCCGCGGGCGGTTATCGTCCTGGCGATGCTAAGCGCCAGGCGATATCCCGCATGGCATCTCGCGCGGCGCGGCTGATCCCACCCAGCTGAAAGAAGCCGTGGATCACCCCCAGATAGCGCTGACAGGAACTCTCCACCCCTTGCGCCATCAGCCTTCGATGCAGCGCTTCGCCCTCGTCGCGTAAAGGATCGAACTCCGCCGTCAGAATATGCACCGGCGGCAGACCGTGAAAATCGTCGCGCCAGAGTGGACTGGCATCCGGATGGTTCGCTGGCGTCGAGGCGAGGTACATTTCATAGCCGCTCAACAACGTGTCCCGGGTAATCACATAGTCAGCGCCGTTGCTGACGTAGCTCGCCATGCTGGCGGTGGGGTCGAGCATGGGATAAATCAGAATCAGTTGCGCGGGTTGCCACGCCGCATTCGCTTTCAGGCGCAGGGCCGTTACCAGAGCGAGGTGCCCGCCGGCGCTGTCGCCAGCCAGTGTGATGCGTGAGGCGTCAACGCCAAGCTGCTCCGCGTGCCGGTGGATGATCATGACACCTTGTTCTGCGTCATCGTGCGCCGCCGGAAAGGTATGCTCCGGCGCCAGGCGGTACTGCACGGCGATCACCCGGCAACCGCTGAACCAGGCTAGCTGGCGGAGCTGATTGTCGTGGGTGGCAAAGCCGCCGCTGACAAAACAGCCGCCGTGATAATACACAATGGTGGGTAGTAAGCCGTTGCTTTTTGGCGGCGAGACGACGCGCAAGGTCATGCCATCGAGCGTGATGTCTTCAACCTGCACCCGCGTTTCTGTTTCCCCTGCGAGAACGGCGCTGGCGAGATAGCCGTTTCTCCGGTCATCAATACTCTGTTCTCGCGATGATGGCCGCCCCGCAGCAATAAACTCCTCAACCAGCGAAGCAATCCCTTTTTCCAACGTCATGGCAAGTCCCTTTTACTGGGTTAATATCCAGTGTTATAGCCTGGTTATTGCGAAAAAGATATACCGAATAAAGCCGCGATCGCATTGTGGAAAGCGGCTCGCAGAAGCGTATTTCTCAGCAAAGATCTGCTTTTTCTTCGTTTTTATCAGGTGTAATTTGCTCGTTATCCGGTGCGCCGTAAAACCTTGTCCTTCTGAACAGCACCCTAAAAGTTGAACAATATCTGGAGAAGCAGAAACGGGCTAAGGAGAGCATTTCCGGCGTGTTCACACCATATGAATGATAACGAGCGACCTGAGTCGCCCGTTATAGGAGCGCAGAACTTATTCCCCTTCGCCGGGGAACATGAACGGGTTAATTGAGCTTCTGGCGAAGCCTTCCTGCTCCATGCGGGCGTCGAGCACCAGGGATGCCAAATCGTCGGCGACGGCTTCGACTTTCGGATCCTTCTCCTGATACATAATCTTCAGGTAAGTTCCGCAGTCGCCACAGCTTTCGGCTTTCACCGCAGCCTGCTCGTTGTCCAGCGACCAGTAGTGCAGATCGCGGCTCTGTTCGCAGTTGCTACATTTGACGCGTACCACGTGCCACTCGGTTTCGCACAGATTGCAGTGCAGATAGCGCAGCCCCTGGGTGGTGCCGATCTGCACGATGCTGGAGACCGGCATCGAGCCGCACACCGGGCAGAACTGGCGCTGTTCGCCGTATTCAGCGCGCGCTTTCCCGGGAATCAGGCTGGCCATCTGCGCCCAGTAGAGCGACAGCGCGGCCCAGATGAACGGTGCTTTATCGCTGCTGACCGAGGCGAAGTCGGAAGCAAACAGCGCGCTGGCCATCTGCTCCAGCTCCTGCTCAGAGGCTTTTTCCAGATTCTCAATGACCGCCAGCGCTGGGCCGCTCATCTCCGGCTTCAGCTCGGCAATCAGCGAGTGCAGCAGCTTGTGCCAGTGTTTGTCGCGCGGCAGGACGTGGATATCCAGCGGCGGCTTGCCCTGTTCGCTGGCCGCTTTAATACGGGCGGTGAGATCCATCTGCAGCGGATGGTCGTACAGCACCACTTCCTGGGCATGGGCGATCAGCGCGGCAAAGCGCAGGTAATCGCCCAGCGGGTTATTGGCGGCCAGCTCGCGCAAACGTTCAGCGCGGCGGTTATACAGATTTTTCAGCCTGGGGAACAGTAGCGGCGGAATTGCTTCCGCCGTGCGTTTCTCGCTCGAACCCAGCTCGTCTTGCGGGATTATGCGAATACTCATTCAGATGACTTTTCCTGTTTCTGGCGGACCTCTCGGTACCAGCGCGGGTGATGTTTTTTCGCCCACGTACTGGTGACCCAGCCTTCCACCATCGCGGTAATGGTGCCTTTCACCCAGAGGGCGGCGTAGATATGCACCATGATAACCACAATTAACGCCACTGCGGCAAATGAATGCAGCATCAGCGCAAATCGGATCACCGGGATTGAGAAAGCCGGCGCAAAATACGGACGCCAGATGATCACACCGCTCACCAGCAGCAGTACCAGGAAGATAATCGCCGCCCAGAATACGCATTTCTGGCCGAAGTTATAGCGTCCGGTATCGCCCACCTCCTCGTTGACGACGATCTTACGAATATTCTTCGCCCAAAAGATATCATCCCGATTGATTAGGTTATGGTGCCAGTAACGGAAAAACATGATGATGAACGACGCGAACATCACCACCCCGACGAACGGGTGGAGAATTCGCGCCAGCTGCGGCGTGCCGAGGATATGCATCAGCCAGTTAAAGGACGGGAAGAAAAAGCCTAACCCGCTTACCGCCGCCAGGATGAAGCAGAAGGCGGTGACCCAGTGGTTGATGCGTTCCGGCGCCGTGTAGCGCACGATGGTGTCACGTCTTTTCATTTGCGCACCTCGTCTTTCTCTTCATGCAGGTTGTCCTCTTCCTCTTCCGCGCGGTTCGGACCGACGCCGACGTAGTGGAAGATACTGGCTGCGAAGGTCGCGGCGAAGCCGACGGCCGCCAGCGGTTTCCAGATGCCTTTCCAGAACTTGACGGTCTGGCTGATCTCCGGGTTTTCCGGCAGGCCGTGGTACAGATTCGGCTTATCGGCATGGTGCAGCACGTACATGACGTGGGTACCGCCGACGCCGGCCGGATCGTACAGGCCCGCATTGTCGTAACCGCGGGTTTTCAGTTCAGCTACGCGCTCGCCGGCCAGCGTTTTCATATCCTCTTTGGAGCCAAAGTGGATGGCGCCGGTCGGGCAGGTTTTCACGCAGGCCGGTTCCTGGCCGACGGTGACGCGGTCTACGCACAGGGTACATTTGTAGACGCGGTTGTCTTCCGGGTTAAGACGCGGCACATCGAAAGGACAGCCGGCGATACAGTAACCGCAGCCGATGCACTGCTCGGACTGGAAATCGACGATGCCGTTGGCGTACTGAATGATCGCGCCTTCTGACGGGCAGGCCTTCAGGCAGCCCGGATCGGCGCAATGCATGCAGCCATCCTTGCGGATGAGCCATTCAAGCTTGTCGTTTTGCTCCACTTCCGAGAAGCGCATCACCGTCCATGACTTGGCGGTCAGGTCCGCCGGGTTGTCATACACCCCAACGTTGTGACCGACTTCATCACGAATATCGTTCCATTCGGAGCAGGCCACCTGACAGGCTTTGCAGCCGATACAGGTGGTGACGTCGATAAGCTTCGCCACCTCCTGCTGGTGGTCCCGCGCCTGAGGCGCGGGGGTGAAACCGTTAGTCGCGGAACGACGAATAATATCTTGCGATTGATAAGCCATAAGTCGTCTCCGTTACACCTTTTCCACGTTCACGAGGAAAGCTTTGAACTCCGGCGTCTGCGTATTCGCATCACCGACGAACGGCGTCAGGGTATTGGCAATAAAGCCTTTTTTCGCCACGCCCTCATAGCCCCAGTGAATAGGAATGCCGATGGTATCGATATCCTTACCGTCAACTTTTAGCGTGCGAATACGTTTGGTCACCACCGCCTTGGCCTTAATGTAGCCGCGGTTGGAGGAGACCTTGACGGTATCGCCATGGCTGATGCCGAGTTTATTCGCCAGTTTTTCACCGATCTCCACAAACTGCTCCGGCTGCGCGATGGCGTTAAGCAGCGCGTGCTTGGTCCAGTAGTGGAAGTGCTCAGTCAGGCGATAAGTGGTGCCGACGTACGGGAATTTCTCCGCTTTGCCCATCTGCTCGAGATCGCCTTTGAAGACGCGAGCGGCCGGGTTAGAGACCACGTTCGGGTGCAGCGGGTTAGTCCCGAGCGGCGTTTCAAACGGCTCGTAGTGTTCCGGGAACGGTCCTTCCGCCATCTTATCGATAGCGAACAGACGGCCCATCCCTTCCGGCTGCATGATAAACGGACCGACGTCGCTGCCAGGCGCAGCGGCGCTGTAGTCCGGAATATCCACGCCGCCCCATTTCGCGCCGTCCCACTTCAGCAACTGACGCTTAGGATCCCACGGTTTACCCTGCGGGTCCGCGGAGGCGCGGTTATACAGGATGCGGCGGTTGAGCGGCCATGCCCATGCCCAGCCCAGCGTATTGCCGAGGCCTGACGGATCGGCGTTATCCCGGCGCGCCATCTGGTTACCTTCCGGCGTCCAGCTTCCGGCGAAGATCCAGCAGCCGCTGGAAGTCGTGCCGTCGTCGCGTAGCTGTGCGAAGGAGCTCAGCTGCTGGCCTTTCTTGACGATCACCGCGCCGGTCGCCGGGTCGGTAATATCCGCCAGCGCTTTACCGTTGCTCTCCATCGCCACTTCTTCTGACGCCGGCTCGTGTGGCGTGGAGTAGTTCCACGTCATGTTGAGCACTGGCTCTGGCGCCGGGCCACCCTCTTCGGCATACATCTTACGCAGGCGCGTAAAGATACCGGCGAGGATTTCACCATCGGTGACAGCGATCCCCGGGGCGTCCGCGCCTTTCCAGTGCCACTGCAGCCAGCGGCCGGAGTTGACGATAGACCCATTCTCTTCGGCGAAGCAGGTGGACGGCAGACGGAACACTTCGGTCTGGATTTTCGACGGGTCAACATCGTTCGACTCACCGTGGTTTTGCCAGAAGGTGGACGTTTCGGTATTGAGCGGGTCGATGGTCACGAGGAACTTCAGCTTCGACAGGGAAGCGACGACCTTGTTTTTGTTCGGGAACGAGGCGACCGGGTTAAAGCCCTGGCAAATATAGCCATTCACTTTGCCCTGATTCATCATCTCGAAGTACTGCAGAACGTCGTAGCTCTTGTCCCATTTCGGCAGCCAGTCAAAGCCCCAGCTGTTTTCTGCTGTCGCTTTATCGCCGAAGAAGGCTTTCATCATGGAGACAAAGAACTTCGGATAGTTGCCCCAGTAGTTGACCTGGTCTTTCAGCAGCGGCTTCGGCGTGTTAGCCGTCAGGTAGGTCTGCAGGTCGGCCTGTTTTTCGTTCGGCAGCGACATGTAGCCTGGCAGGCTGGTGGAGAGCAGGCCGAGGTCGGTCAGACCCTGGATATTGGAGTGGCCGCGCAGGGCGTTGACGCCGCCGCCCGCCATCCCCATGTTGCCCAGCAGCAGCTGGATCATCGCCATGGTGCGGATGTTCTGCGCGCCGATGGAGTGCTGGGTCCAGCCGAGAGCGTACAGGAACGACGCGGTCTTATCCGGCGCGCTGGTTTCAGCAATGTATTCACAGACTTTGAGGAAGTCGGCCTTCGGCGTACCACAGATGTTTTCGACCACATCCGGGGTATAACGGGAAACGTGCTGCTTCAGCAGGTTCCAGACGCAGCGCGGATGCTGCAGCGTAGTATCGCGTTTGGCGAAGCCGTTTTCGTCCAGCTCATAGTTCCAGCTGGTTTTGTCGTACTGGCGTTTTTCTGCGTTATAGCCGCTGAATAGCCCGTCGTCGAAGCTGTAGTCCTCACGCACGATCAGGCTGGCGTTGGTGTAGGCTTCGGTGTATTCGCGGTTGAATTTTTCGTTATTCAGCAGATACAGGATCACGCCCGACAGGAAGGTAATGTCGGTACCGGAACGAATCGGGGTATAGAAATCAGCCACCGACGCTGTACGCGTGAAGCGCGGATCGATAACGATGAGTTTGGCACCGTTATGGATTTTGGCTTCCATCGCCCAGCGGAATCCCACCGGATGCGCTTCAGCGGCGTTACCGCCCATCACCACGATCAGGTTGGCGTTCTTAATATCCACCCAGTGGTTGGTCATCGCACCGCGACCAAATGTTGGAGCAAGACTTGCTACCGTTGGTCCGTGTCAGACACGCGCCTGGTTATCCACCGCCAGCATCCCGAGGGCGCGGGTGAATTTTTGCGTTAAATAGCCGGTTTCGTTACTGGAGGCGGAGGCGCACAGCATCCCGGTGGTCAACCAGCGGTTGACGGTGATGCCAGCGTCGTTTTGCGCGATAAAGTTGGCGTCGCGGTCCTCTTTCATCAGCTTGGCGATGCGATCGAACGCTTCGTCCCAGCTGATTTGCTGCCATTTATCGGAGCCTGGCGCGCGATATTCCGGGAATTTCAGGCGGCTTTCAGAATGGATAAAGTCCACCAGACCAGCCCCTTTCGGACAGAGCGCACCACGGTTGACCGGATGATCCGGATCGCCTTCGATATGGAAAATGGATGCTTTGGCGTTTTTCGCGCCGTCGCCGAGGCTATACATCAACAGCCCACAGCCGACAGAACAGTATGTGCAGGTGTTACGGGTTTCGCGCGTGCGCAGCAATTTGTACTGCCGTGTCTCCGCGAGCGCAGTCGCCGGGGCAAAGCCCAGCGCTGCTGCCGTGGTTCCCGCCATACCGCCAGCGCAGATCTTAAAGAACTGCCTTCTGCTGACCTGCATGGTTCGCTCCTTGTTTCGACATTGTCACATGTAGTTATTTGCTTTGCGGTGAGAGCCGCAAAGGTTCAGAATTAGGGCATATTTCCCTCATTCCTGAAGGGATAAAAACAGAATACCACATTGTGTGTATGCCTGTTCCAATACGGTTAAAGCAAAGTGAACAAGAAGCCTCTCGAACAAATCGAAAATGTGACGAATGTCACAGGATATCGCCAGGTCTCCCTCTGGAAGCGCGAGGATCTGCAACATCCTCAGCCAGATGAGTTAGCGGAAGAGGTACCGGTCGCGCTGGTCTACAACGGTATCTCCCACGTGGTGATGATGGCCACGCCGAAGGACCTGGAGCAGTTCGCCGTCGGTTTCTCCTTATCCGAAGGGATTATTGAGCATCGGCGGGAGATTTTCGGCATGGACGTGGTGTCGGTATGCAACGGCCTTGAGGTGCAGATTGAACTCTCCAGCCGGCGTTTTATGGGGCTCAAAGCCCGGCGTCGCGCGCTGGCCGGGCGTACCGGCTGCGGGGTCTGCGGCGTCGAGCAGCTCAATGATATTGGTAAGCCGGTTCAACCGCTGCCGTTCACTCAGACGTTCGATATCGCCAATCTCGACCAGGCCCTGGCGCATCTTAACGACTTTCAACCGGTCGGCCGACTCACCGGCTGTACCCACGCGGCCGCCTGGGTCCGGTCGACGGGCGAACTGGCGGGAGGTTTTGAAGACGTCGGCCGGCATGTGGCGCTGGATAAACTGCTGGGCCGGCGGGCGGAAATCGGTGAGGGCTGGCAGCAGGGCGCCGCGCTGGTCTCCAGCCGCGCCAGCTATGAAATGGTGCAGAAAGCCGCGATGTGCGGGGTCGAGATCCTGTTCGCGGTATCAGCAGCCACCACCTTAGCGGTGGAGGTCGCCGAGCGCTGCAACCTGACGCTGGTGGGCTTTTGCAAGCCGGGCAGGGCGACGATCTACACCCACCCGCAGCGTTTGATCGCGGGTTAAAATTTAATCAGTAAATTTGAATAATGACAGCAAATCCTTCCGCTTTTTGTTTGGTGATGTGCGGGCTACTATTTAACACATCAAGGCACAACGCCTTATCTAAACAACTAAATGAAAGGGTTTATATCATGAAAAGCATCAAAACTTTTGTCGCAGTAATCGCTATGGCCGCCTCTTTTGCTTCCTTCGCCGCTGAAACCGTCACCGCTACCGCTGCAACGATGGACGGCGCGGAAGCGAAAATCGCCGCACAGGCCCAGGCAGCAGGCGCGTCGTCTTACAAAATTACCGAAGCGTTTACCGGCAACCGCGTGCATATGACTGCCGAACTGAACAAATAAGCGTAACGCTACTGTCGAAAGAGCGCCTCAGGGCGCTTTTTTTCGTTTCCGTTTCGGCAAAAAACAGTCACTATTCCCCACCGCCGCGAAAAAAATGTGGCAGTACTCACGTTTCCGTTCTTTTCTTAACTCCCCATTATTACCGCCAATGAAACATCTTCATTGTTGAATATCTCGATATTTTAACGCTATGAAATGTAAAGATATTAAAAAGGAAAAGCGATGAAGAACACGCTCTGCATGTGCGATCTTTGTCACAAAAATAAGCCCGCCGTTGCGACTGTCAACTATTCATGTACGTAATTTAATACGCATTATGTGATCTCCATTGCAAATACAAGTCTTGCAGTCAGGGAAAAATGTCGTCAGGCAAATGAGCGAGGAAGGGTCATGAAAATTGGCATCGTTATTAGCGGCGGGGATGTTTCGGGAATGAATAATTTTATATTCCAGATTGCCAGGCAGGCTGATGCCGATATCACGCTGTTTAATGGCGGTATTCCTGGCCTGCTGGAGAAAAATCATCAGGATATCGCGTGGCGCTATCTGGTTGATTTCTCCATTACCGCGGTGCCGATCATTACCTCCGGACGAACCAGTCGCAAACTACAGCGCAGCGAATATGAAATGATTGCTAAAAAACTGAAATCGCTGCGTATTGACGTGCTTATTATGGCCGGGGGGGACGGCAGCCTGCAGTTTCTCAATACCCTAAGTGAATTTGATATTAATTGCTTTGGCGTGGGAATGACTATCGATAATGACGTGTATGGCAGTGATTATACGATTGGTTTTTCCACGGCCTGCGAGCAGATTATTAAAGAAGTCTCCCGTTTAAGAAATACCGGAAGAGCGCTGCCGGGGCGGGTTTTTATGGTTGAGATATTAGGAGGTTATTGTGGAGAATTAACGTTACAGTCCGCCATTAAATGCAATGCGGATATTGCCCTGATCCCGGAGGCGCAGATGCCGCTGGCCATGCTTGCGGAGCGGATTACCCGGAAGCTGAGCACGCAGAACAGCGTCGTTATCCTCTGCTCAGAAGGCTACACCAAAGAATACTCTCCCGGCTTTCAGGGAGCGATTGATACCATGATCAAACAGCTGGAACCGCAAATCGGCGTCCGAATCCGTAAAACGATTGTCGGTTATGGCCTACGCAGCGGTGACCCGACTTGTGAAGAGATTTATCAGGGCACCATTATGGCCAGTGAGGTGGTTCGCTGTATTCAATCAGGTATGAAAAATAAAGCCATAATAATTAATTCCAGTAACAAACCTATTCCGATTGATTTAGTCAGTATGAAAAAACGTCTGGTCGATACTGAAGGACATCATTATAAACTTGCCAAGCAACTCAATATTATTTGAGGAGACCCTCCATGCTGAAAATTTTATGCGTATGTGGCTGCGGCCTCGGTTCAAGCTTTGCCATTGAAATGACGGCGAAGGCAGTTTTAAAAAAGCTGGAAATTCCCGCTCATATTGAACACACCACTGTATCCGAAGCCGGAGCCTTTAAATCGGATATGATTTTGACGCAAAAAACCTTTGCCGACATCTTAACCGCCGATGCCACTGAAGAGGAAATTAAACGCGTCGTGGTACTCAATAAGCTTACGGATAAAGAGGAAATTGAAACCAAGATCGTCGCATTCTTAAAAGAACGTCATCTGAAGGTGGCTGATTATGAATAGCTTCGTGGCGTTTATCGTTAAGGATTTACTTGGTCAGGCATCCATTCTTATTGCTTTTATTGCCATGCTTGGCCTGATCCTGCAAAAGAAATCGCCGGGCAAAACCGCGGAAGGGACGTTTAAAACGCTGCTTGGCTTCTTAATTATGATGGCGGGGATCAACATCATTGTCGCCACGCTAACCTTTCTGAACGATATCTTCACCCAGGGATTTGGCATGAAAGGCTATATTACCGATGTGGCCGCCATCGCCGGGTTAGCGAATCGGGAATTAGGTTCGGAAGTGGCGCTGACGCTGCTGGTGATCTTTGCCGTCAATATTATTATCGCCCGTCTGACGCCGCTTAAATATATTTTCCTGACCGGCCAGGCGCTGCTGTGGATGGCGACGATCGGCGCCGTGATTGGCTATAAGTCCGGGCTCACTGGCGTACCGCTGATTTTAACCGGGGGCATCTTCGGCGGCGTGATGGCGGTGTTAATGCCGGCCCTGGCGCAGCCGGTGGTCAGGCGCATTACCGGATCTGACGACGTGGCCCTGGGGCACTTCTGTACCATCGGTTATCTGGTGCAAGCCGCCGTCGCAAAGGTCGTCGGCAAAGGCTCCCGCTCCACGGAAGATCTCGAGCTGCCTGATAACTTTAAGTTTCTGCAGGATACCTATCTGGCCATGGCGGTGGTGATGGTGCCGATGTATCTCATCCCGGCTATCGCGGCGGGCCCGCAGTACATCGCGCAGTTCTCCGGCGGGATTAACTACCTGATGTATGCCTTTATGCAGTCCATTCAGTTTGTCGCCGGGGTCTTTGTCCTCTATAGCGGCGTGCGTTTATTGCTCAATGAGCTGGTGCCGGCCTTTCGCGGTATCGCGATGCGTATTGTTCCGGATGCGAAGCCGGCTCTTGATTGCCCGGTACTGTTTCCTTATGCGCCGAATGCGGTGATTGTCGGATTTCTGGCGACGACCGTCGGCTCGATTATCGGCATGCTGGTTTTCCCGATGTTCGGTCTGGCGATGATCCTCCCCGGGCTGTTAACCAACTTTTTCGCCGGCGGCACGGCAGGGGTTTTTGGCAACGCGCTGGGCGGACGCCGCGGGGCGATGATCGGCGGGGTTATTCACGGCCTGTTTATCACGTTTCTGCCGGCCATTCTGGTGCCCATGCTGGAGAGCTATGGCTTTACGGGCGTCACCTTCAGCGACTCTGACGTCATCAGCTCGGGTCTGGTATTAGGCCACGCCTTCCAGAATAACTGGCTCTTTGTCGCCTTATTTATTGTGTTTGTCGCCGCACTGGCATGGTTTGTCAACGGGAAATCCGCTAAGCCGAAAGGGGAAAATGTTCATGAGTCTGTATAATTTCAATGAGATTTTAAAAATTGCCCAAGCGAGAAATTTTAAAGCGATTGGCTCGTTTAACTTGCACTGTATTGAGATGCTGCCGGCGTTTTTCAAAGCCGCGCAAAACAGCCACAGCCCGTTAATGATCCAAATTTCAACCGGGACCGCGGAGTACCTCGGCTATCGTTTGCTGGTCGATGCCGTGCGTTCATTAGCGGACAGTGAAAATATTCCAGCCTGTCTGCATCTTGACCACTGCTCAGATATTAAGGCCATCGAGACGGCAATGAACGCGGGCTTTTCGTCGGTGATGTACGACGGCTCACATTTAAGCCTTGAGGAAAATATCGGTAATACGCGGATTGTGGTGGAGATGGCCCGCCCGCGCAATATTACGGTAGAAGGCGAACTGGGGGCGATCGGCGGGTCAGAGGATGGAAAAGCGGTGGCGGCGGAAGATATCTGTTTTACCACCGTCGAAGACGCGAAACGCTTTGTGGAAGAGACCCAGGTCGATATGCTGGCCGTTTCGGTAGGCACCGTGCATGGCCTCTACACCGGTAAAGCGCAGATACAGCACCAACGGCTGAAACAGATTAGCGCGGCGACTGGCGTGCCGCTGGTGCTGCATGGCGGTACCGGCGTCAGCGATGAGGATATGCGGCTGGCCGTCACCGAAGGGATTAATAAAGTGAACGTCGGGACGGAAATGAACGTGCAGTGGGTTGACCGCTGTAAAACGACGTTTGAGAAAGGGAAGGTGAATGACAGCGTGCGGAAATTCTTAATTCCCGCCAACCAGGCGGTCACTGATGTCTTAATGGAAAAAATGGCGTTATTTAAATAACGTTTTCTCCTTTACTCTCTATTTCATTGCCCTGTCTTCCGCCAGGGAGGGAACTTTCTATGTTTGAATCATTGAAAACGTTGTGGAAAAAAGAGCAAACCCCGCTGCAGGATTATGATCAACAGTCCCGTCAGTTGGCGGAGGAAATTGCCAGGCTGGAGGGCGAACTACAGCGCCAGCCTGGCAATAGCGAGGTGCAAAAAACATTGATGCTGACTTACAACCGGGCGCTATCGATATATGCCAAAAGCACCGCCCACCGGCAGGATATCGATACGCTGTTTCTGCAGATTGATAATTTACGCAATATTATTCGCCGCAATATTTAGGAATACAGAATGACCATAAAAGAACTGCTTATTGAGGCCGATGCCATTCAGGTTGGCGTTGTGGAGTCCGACTGGCAGCGGGTAATAAAGCTGGCTGCCCGCCCGCTGGAGGCAAAAGGCTTTATTTCGACGGAATATAGCCAGGCGGTGATCGACAATACCCTGAACCATGGCGCCTATTACGTCTTCGATGAAGGTATTGCTATCCCCCATGCCCGACCCGAGTGCGGCGTCAGACGCAACTGCTTTAGCCTGGTGCTGCTGGAAAAGCCGATTCCTTTTGCGGACAGTGAAAAAGCCGACATTGTCATTATGTTTGGCGCCCGGGATAGCAATGCGCATATCGAGGAGGGGATCCGCTCCATCGTCGCGCTGCTGGATAACAATGACACGATGGCCAAACTGCGGATGGCCCGCAGCCGGGAGGAGGTTGTCGCGTTACTATGAACAGACATCTGACCCCAGTCTGCAAAACGGCTATTTTAATCAACGGCATTCCGGCCTCGGGGAAGAGTACCATCACCCGTTTGCTGGCGGAGACCTTCAGCCTGCCGGTATTGACGATCGACGGCATCAAAGAGCCGTTTATGGCGCGTCTGGCTCCGGTCGACCGGCCAATGAATCGCCAGCTGGGCTGTGCGGCGTATGAGGTGATCTGGTCGATTGTCGGCGCGTCGCCTGCCAGTATGGTCTGGTTGATCGACGCCTGGTTCGGCTTTCAGCCGCGGGAGACCTTGCAAAAATTGCTGCGGCAGGCGGGCGTGGAGCAGGTGATTGAGATCTGGAACCATATCTCCCCCGAGCTGGCGGTCGCGCGCTATGCCTCGCGGCTGGCGACGCGGCCGCCGGGCCACCCCGGCGAAGAGTATCTGCCGGAGCTGGCCCAGCTGGCCGGGCGCGCGCAGCCCATGTCTTTAGGACCCCTTCTGACGATAGACCAGCAGCGCCCGCTGGAGATAACGGCGGTTATTCACTGGCTTGAAGGCACAATTAGCGGACAACGCACCGGTTTGGCGAATTACGCCTACCCGTCCTAGGACATACCCGCCAGCCGCAGCAGCGCCGTCACCACCGCCGCGGCGATAATCACGCCGATCAGCGGCACCTTGCGCCAGGCGAGAAACACAGCGACAGCCACGCCCAGAACGCGCGCCATGCCGGCGAAATGCGCGCCTTCATAGAAAGTGGTGGCCAGGGCGACGGAAAAAAGCAGCACCGTCGCCGCATCGGAAAGCAGCGCCTGCGAGCGCTCGGAAAATGCCAGCCGATTACCAAGCTTCGCGCCGCCAAGACGCATCAGATAGGTTCCCAGCGACAGGATGGCGATACCGGCGATAAACAGCGTCATATTGCCCATTATTTTTTCCTCGACAGTAAACCAAACAACGAGAGCAGCACCGGCAGCCCGGTAGGCGCAAACGGCACGGCAGCAAGCGCCAGCGCGGCGCCGCTGACGGCGCGGATCAGCGTGGTACGGTTTTTAAAGGCCGGGATCACCAGCGCCAGCAGGATTGCCGGGAAGACCGCGTCAAGCCCGATGGTTTCCGGCGCCGGCAGCAGTTTGCCGACGGCGGCGCCGGTGAGCGTACCCAAAGGCCAGATCAGCGCTACGCCGGCGCCGCACAGCCAGTAGGCCGCTTTGCGCTGCGCGGGGGTGGGCTGCGACAAGCCAAAGACCACGCTCTCGTCGTTCATAATGTGGCACCCGATAAAGCTTAAGGCGCGCCGACCAACCAGTTCGCGCACAGTCACCCCGAAAGGGATATGGCGCGCGTTGACTAACAGGCCGGCGGCGGCGGCGGCCAGCGGGCTACCGCCGCTGGCGACAATACCGATAAACATAAATTCAGAGGCGCCCGCCAGCACGGACATCGAAAGTACGAGCGGCACCCATAAGGGAAAGCCGTAAGCCACCGCCAGCGACCCATAGGACATGCCTACCACCCCGACGGCGAGGCAAACTAAAACAATCGCTTTTATCGTGTCTCCGCTGAGACTGGAGAGAGTTTGTTTCATATCACTTAGCCATATCGAACGAATTTCCATTATAATGAACACACAATGATCGTTTTTCAAGGCGAACAAATCGTTCGATATAAAAAACAAGGGGCGGGTATGACACAGCCAATCAGCGTTATCGCCAAAAGTCTGGTGCGGGAGCGGGCGCGGACCGGGCTTTCGCTGGCGGAAGTCGCGCGTCGGGCGGGTATCGCAAAATCCACGCTATCGCAACTGGAGTCCGGCAACGGTAATCCGAGTCTGGAAACGCTGTGGTCGCTCTGCGTAGCGCTGGATATTCCATTTGCCAGGCTGCTTGAGCCGCAGGTGAACAAAACGCAGGTGATCCGCCGCGGCGAGGGGACAAAAGTGGTGGCGGAGCAGGCGAACTATCAGGCTATTTTGCTGGCCGCCTGTCCACCCGGCGCGCGTCGGGACATCTATTTGCTGCTCACCCAGCCCGGCGCCGACCGCATTTCGCATCCGCATCCGCCAGGCTCGGTGGAACATATTATCGTGACCCAGGGGCGGGCGCGGGTAGGGCTGACGTCGGCGCCGGAAGAGCTCGGCGAGGGCGACTATATCTGCTATCCGGCGGATCAGGAGCATGTGTTTCAGGCCCTGGAGCCGGATACGCAGGCCCTGCTGATCGCTGAGCAAAACTGACATCGCACCGGCGGGCGTCGCGCTCTCGCTGGACGCCATAGCCGTATTGCGGGACACTAGCCGCATTCTTCCGCGAAGACAGGCATACCTATGTCGCTGAAAGCCATTGCTAAAGAACTTGGGATCTCGGTAACGACCGTCAGCCGCGCGTTAAACGGCTATGATGATGTGTCGCAGGAGACCCGTGCTCGCGTGGAGGCTGAAGCGCAGCGTCGCGGATATCGGCCAAACACGTTCGCGCGTCGCCTGAAAATGGGCAAAATCGACGCCGTTGGCCTCGTTTTCCCCGTGCGCCCCGCGCCGCTGAATAACAACGTCTTTCTCGAAATGGTGGGAGAAATCAGCCACGAGCTGGCGCGCTATGAGATTGATTTACTGCTGATCGCCGATGATGAACAGGCCGATAAACACGGCTATATGCGCATGGTGCAGAGCCGTCGCGTCGATGCGCTGATCGTCGCGCATACCCTGGATGACGACCCGCGCCTGATTCAGCTGCTCTCTTCCGGCTTTCCTTTTCTCGCGCTGGGCCGTAGCCGCCTGCCGCAGCCCTACGCCTGGTTTGATTTCGATAACCAGGCGGGCACGTATCGCGCCACCCGTCATCTGATTAGCCAGGGGCACCGGCGCATCGCGCTGCTGAGCGAAAATAATAATCAGGCGTTTATTACCCAACGCCGCAACGGTTACCTGGAAGCGCTGCGCGAAGCGGGCCTGGCGGAAACCTGGCTGCGCAGCGTGCCGCCCACCCGCCGCGGCGGGTTTCAGACAACGATGGAGCTGCTGCGCTTGCCTGAACCGCCAACGGCGATTGTCACCGACTGCAATACCCATGGCGACGGCGCGGCGATGGCCCTGGCTCAGCTCGGACGTCTTACCGGCGCCGATCGCGTCTCACTGGTGGTCTACGACGGTTTGCCGCAGGATAGCATCATCGACACCCCGGTGGGCGCGGTGGTTCAATCCACCCGACAGGGGGTGGGCCGCCAGATAGCCACGATGGTCCGCCGCTTAATTGCCGGCGAAGATCTGACCTCGCTTCAGGTGCTCTGGCAGCCCGAATTCATTCCCGGCGAAACCGCCTGATAATTCTCTCCACAGATTAATTTCCTGAACTCGATCACGGATCCGAAACGTTTTGGTTGGCGTCCGAAACGTTTCGGATCAACAGTAAGACATTCCTTGATATGGAGATGTCTAATGTCAGATTCGATTATACGCCTGCAAAGCGCAACGGTTGACGTGGTGATCAAAGCCCGCCCTTTCGCCGAAATTATCTACTGGGGGCCGCATTTAAGCCACTTTTCGCCGCAGGATGCCGACAGCCTGACGCGACCGGTCGCCAATGGCCGCCTCGATGTCGATTCCCCGGTCACTTTAATGGCGGAACTGGGCCATGGTCTGTTTGGCGCGCCGGGCATTGAAGGCCATCGCCAGGGGCTGGATGCCTCGCCGATTTTCGCCACCAGCAAAGTGCGGCACGAGGGCCAGACGCTAACCCTGGTCAGCGAAGACCCGCATGCCGGCCTGCGTTTGTACAGCGAGATCGCGTTGGATGCCAGCGGTGTGTTGAGCGTGCGCCATGGCGTGACCAATCTGCGCGTCAGCCCATGGCAGGTGGATCGCCTGGCGGTCACGCTGCCGGTCGCCGAACGCGCTCGTGAGGTAATGGCTTTCCATGGCCGCTGGATCCGCGAGTTTCAGCCTCACCGCCTGACCCTGGAGCACGACAGCTTTGTGCTGGAGAACCGCCGCGGGCGCACCTCTCACGAACATTTCCCGGCCCTGATCACTGGCAGCCACGCCTTTAGCGAGATGCAGGGTGAAGTCTGGGGCGTGCATCTGGCCTGGAGCGGTAATCATCGCCTGCGGGCGGAGGTGAAAACCGATGGCCGTCGCTATCTGCAGGCCGAGGCGCTCTATCTGCCGGGCGAAATGGCGCTGGCGGAAGGGGAAACCTTGTGGACGCCGTACCTGTATGCCAGCTACTCGGCGAACGGGCTGAACGGCATGAGCCAGCAGTTCCATCGTTATCTGCGCGAACGGATTATTCGCTTCCCGGGCAACAAGCCGCGCCCGGTGCATCTCAACACCTGGGAGGGGATCTATTTCGACCACGATCCGGACTACATCATGCGCATGGCGGATGAAGCGGCGGCCCTGGGCGTGGAGCGTTTTATCATTGACGACGGCTGGTTTAAAGGACGCAACGACGACTGGGCGGCGCTCGGCGACTGGTATCTCGATGAGAAAAAATACCCCCACGGCCTGACGCCGGTTATCAACCACGTGAAATCGCTGGGGATGGAGTTCGGTATCTGGGTGGAGCCTGAGATGATTAACCCGGATTCCGATCTGTATCGGGCACACCCTGATTGGGTGCTGGCGCTTCCGGGCTATACGCCGCTTCCCGGGCGTCATCAGTTTGTCCTGAACCTGAATATTCCGGAAGCCTTTGATTATCTGCTGGAGCGGATGAGCTGGCTGCTGGGCGAACACGCGGTGGACTACGTGAAATGGGATATGAACCGTGAGCTGGTGCAGCCGGGCCATAACGGCAAAGCCGCCGCCGATGCGCAGACTCGCCAGTTCTACCGCCTGCTGGATACGCTGGTGGCCCGCTTCCCGCATATTGAATTTGAATCCTGCTCCTCCGGCGGCGGTCGTATCGATTATGAAGTCCTCAAGCGCAGCCATCGCTTCTGGGCTTCTGACAACAATGATGCCCTTGAGCGCAACACCATCCAGCGCGGCATGAGCTACTTCTTCCCGCCGGAGGTGATGGGCGCGCATATCGGTAATCGCCACTGTCATGCCACCTTCCGCCAGCACAGTATCGCCTTCCGCGGCCTGACGGCGCTGTTCGGTCATATGGGGCTTGAGCTGGATCCGGTGAGCGCCGATGAAGAAGAGCGCGCCGGGTATAGGAAATACGCGGCTCTGCATAAGCAGTGGCGCGACGTGATCCATCACGGCGTGCAGTGGCGGATGGATATGCCGGACGCCACCACCCTTGCTCATGGCGTCGTCAGCCCGGATAAAGCGCAGGCGATTTTCCTCGTCAGCCAGCTGGCGATGCCGGACTACACCCTGATGGCGCCGCTGCGCCTGGCGGGGTTGGAGGCGAGCGCCCGCTATCAGGTGACGCTCCTCGATCATCCGAACATTCAGATCACCGGCGAGGGCGGCCACACCATGCGGAAGCTGCCGGCATGGATGACGACGCCGCAGACGGTGAGCGGTGAGTGGCTACAGCAGGCGGGGCTGGCGCTGCCCATCCTCGACCCGGAAAGCGCCATTCTGATTGGCCTGCAACGCGTGTGATGGTATCGGGCCGCGTCGCGGCCCTTCTTGAGGAAAATATAATGAACCCGACCGTCTGTACCCACAAAAACAACCCCAACTTCTGGATTTTCGGGCTGTTCTTCTTTCTCTACTTCTTCATCATGGCCACCTGCTTTCCGTTTCTGCCGATCTGGCTGTCGGATGTTATCGGCCTGAATAAAACTGAAACCGGCCTCGTTTTCTCCAGCCTGTCGCTGTTCGCCATCTGTTTCCAGCCGGTTCTCGGGGTGATCTCTGACAAGCTGGGGCTGAAAAAACATCTGATGTGGATCGTGACCGTTCTGCTGGTGCTGATTGCTCCCTTCTTCCTCTATGTTTTCGCGCCGCTGCTGAAAACCAACATCTGGCTCGGGGCGCTGAGCGGCGGCGCCTATATCGGCTTTGTATTCTCCGCAGGTGCCGGCGCGATGGAGGCCTATATCGAACGGGTAAGCCGCAACAGCGGGTTTGAATACGGCAAGGCGCGCACCTTTGGTTGTCTGGGATGGGCGCTGTGCGCCACCACCGCCGGCATGCTGTTCAGCATTAATCCCGAATGGGTGTTCTGGATGGGGTCGGCCGCCGCGCTGCTGCTGGTGGTGCTGGTGGCTATCGCCAAACCGCAGGCCAGTCAGTCCGCGCAGGTAATGGACTCGCTCGGCGCCAATCGCCCGGCGATCGATTTAAAAACGGCGGTGCGCATGTTCCGTCAGCGGAAGATGTGGATGTTTATTCTGTATGTTATCGGCGTAGCCTGCGTGTATGACGTTTTCGATCAGCAGTTCGCCACCTTCTTCAAATCGTTCTTTGCGACCCCGGAAGCAGGCACCCGTGCCTTTGGTTTCGCCACCACCGCGGGAGAAATATGTAACGCCATCATTATGTTCAGCTCGCCGTGGATTATTAACCGCATCGGAGCGAAGAATACCCTGCTGATCGCCGGGATGGTGATGGCGGCCAGAATGATTGGCTCTTCCTTCGCCACCACCGCCGCGGAAGTGGTGGCGCTGAAGATGCTCCATGCGCTGGAAGTGCCGTTCCTGCTGGTGGGCGCCTTTAAATACATCACCGGCGTGTTTGATGTCCGGCTGTCGGCGACCATTTATCTGGTGGGCTTCCAGTTCGCCAAACAGGTGGCGGCGATCTTCCTCTCCGCCTTCGCCGGCAATATGTATGATCGGATCGGCTTCCAGGAGACCTATATGATCCTCGGCGGAATAGCCCTGACGGTCACCTTAATATCCGCGTTTACGTTAGCGGGCAAGGCGAAAAGTGAGCCGCTGCGCGATAATGCGATGACCGTTTAATTATCAACATTCCGTGGCACAGGGTGGTGCCTGACAGAGAAGGAAGATGTCATGATGGATATGAAAAAACGTATGAACAGCGGTGAGCTTTACCTGGATGCAGGATATGGCTTGCCGGAGCAGCGGCTGATGGGTAAAGCGCGGGCCTATGAATATAATCATTCGCATCCGTTTAATCAGGAATTGCGCAACGATATTATTCAGCGCATGTTCGCGAAAGTCGGCGAACAATGCTGGATAGAGCCGCCGATCAATATTGCCTATGGGATCCATACGACGATTGGTGATAATTTTTATGCCAATTTTAACCTCACGCTGGTCGACGATGCGGACATTATCATCGGCAATAACGTCATGTTTGCGCCAAATGTCACTATCTCCACCGCCGGGCATCCCATCCACCCCGCGCTGCGCCATACGCATCAACAGTTTTCATTACCGGTAGTGATTGAAGATGGGGTCTGGTTAGGCACGGGGGTGATTATTAATCCCGGGGTAACGATTGGCCAGAATTCAGTCATAGGCGCGGGCAGTGTGGTAAATCGCTCTATACCGGCGAATGTGGTTGCCGCTGGCGTACCTTGCCGGGTATTAAGAGAAATTACCGATGCGGATAAAGACAAATACGCACTTTTCCCCGGATGATGGACGAGAGAAACAGGGGAGCGTAAAGGATCGTGTCCCCTGTTTTGCATTATCGCCGTTGAACCGGCCTCCAGCCCGCATGGGGGGAGGCCGGGGAAAGTACTCTCCGGCGTCGCGGGGTTTCACGCCAGATAAAACACTTCTTTGAGCTCCGCGCTCAGCGGGCTGTTGTCCGGGTTGCTGGGCATCACCTCGCGCATGTATTTCCACCAGCGCTGGCACACTTCCGTGCTGGCGACCGCCTCCCAGCGGGCTTCCGACTCAATCTCCACCGTGGCGAACAGCAGGTTGCGCTCTTTATCGAGATAAATGGCGTAGTGGTGCGCGCCGTGCGTTTTCAGCACCGCCTCCAGCTCCGGCCAGATGGGGTTGTGGCGACGTGCATACTCCTCGTGCGCGTCAGGGTTCACCTGCATCACAAAGGCTTTGCGGATCATAATGCCTCCAGATAGAGCTCGCGTACCTCATCGCGGCTGGCGGGGCGCGGGTTACACGGCGCGCACGGGTCGGCCAGCGCTTTGTCCAGCCAGCCTTCGATATCGGCTTTGCTGACGCCAAGCTGGCTGAAGCCCTGGGGGATCCCTACGCGTTTGCTCAGCGCGCGAATGGCGTTGATGGCCTCCATGCTGGCGGCTTCATCGCTCATGCCGTGGGTATCGACGCCCATCGCCTGCGCCACGCGGGCGAAGCGCGCCACCGCGTTCGGGCGGTTAAAGTTTTCGATGATCGGCAGCAGGATGGCGTTGCACACTCCATGTGGCAGGTTGTGGGTGGCGCCAGGCTGATGGGCCAGGGCGTGTACCAGCCCGAGGCCGGCGCTGTTGAACGCCATGCCCGCCAGATACTGGCCAAAGGCCATCTGTTCGCGGGCCTGCAGATCGTGTCCCTCCTCTACCGCTTTTGGCAGCCACAGGTTGATCAGGCGGATGGCCTCGAGGGCGTTGGCGTCGGTCAGGGGATGGGCGCCAACGGAGACAAAGGCCTCGATGGCGTGGGTCAGGGCGTCCATGCCGGTGGCGGCGGTAACGGCTGGTGGGATGTCGAGCATCACGCTGGCGTCGTCGACGGCGATATCCGGGATCAGGTTCGGGTCGATAATCACCTCTTTTACCTGACGCTCGCTATCGATAATCACGGCGTTGCTGGTCATCTCCGCCGCCGTGCCGGCGGTGGTGTTGATGGCCACCAGCGGCACGCCAGCGTTTTTCACTTTGCCGACGCCGGAGTAGGCTGTGGAGGGGCCAGGGTTGGCGGTGAGGATTTTTATCGCCTTGGCGGTATCAATCGGGCTGCCGCCGCCGAAGGCGATCAGGTAATCGCAGCGGGCCGCCTGGTACGCCGCATAGCCTTGCTGCACCAGCGCTTCGGTGGGGTTGGGGAACACGTCGTCAAACAGCTGATAAGCCATCTGCTGTTCATCCAGCGCGGAAAACAGACTGTCCAGCAGGCCCAGCTTCACCAACTGGCCGTCGGTGACGATCAGCGCCTTGCCCCACTGTTTGCCCGCTACCAGCTTGACCATATCACCGATAGCGCCTGCGCCGTGGAGGCTGATTTTAGGTAGTGCCAACATAAAACTCATGATAATTCTCCTTAATGTTGATTTTGGGAAATCCGTTTCCCCTCACCCCGCCCTTCTCCCTTGGGGAGAGGGCCAGGGCGAGGGGGAAATTAACATCGTCTTCGCTGCAGCATCCGCCGGGCCATAATCGGCAGGGAGATCACCACGATCAGCATCGCGCCGATAATCACCGACATCACGATGCCGGGGACGTTCAGCAGGCTCAGGCCGAAGGTCACGAGCCCCATCAGAAAGGCGGCGATGATCACCCCGGGCATGCTGCCGGAACCGCCAAGAATATTGACGCCGCCGAGCACCGCCATGGTGACAACCGCCAGCTCCCAGCCCATCGCCAAAGTGGGGCGGGTACTGCCGAGCCGTGAGGTCAACAGGACCGCCGCCAGCCCGGCCATCAGCCCGACCAGCGCGAACAGCGCGAGGTTATGTCGCTTCACGTTGATCCCGGAGTACCAGGCGCCGGTCGGGTTATTGCCGATGGCGTAGGTTCGGCGGCCAAAGTTGGTTTTATGCAGCAGGAAGGTGAAGGCAGCCGCGAGGAGGATAAACAGCGCAAACTCAAAAGAGAGCGCCCCCCACACGTACCCCTGGCCGAACCAGGCAAAGCTCTCCGGGTAGTGGTTGAGCGCCTGATCGCCCAGCAGGATATAGGTGATGCCGCGATACAGGCTCATGGTGCCGATGGTGATCACAATGGACGACAAGTTAAAGCGAGTCACCAGCAAGCCGTTGAACAGGCCGCACAGCAGACCTACGCCCAGGCCGATGACCACCAGCAGCGGGGTGCCCATCCCCGCTGCCGCGCAGAAGCCCATCACCGTTGAGCTGAGCGCCATCGTCGAGGCCACCGACAGATCGATTTCCCGGGCGATAATCAGCATCGCCATCGGCAGGACGACGATCGCCTTCTCGGTAAAGGTAAAGGTCGCGTCCGAGAGGTTCCAGATATTGAGGAAGTAAGGGGAAGCCAGGGCGTTGCCGATAAATACCGCGAGGGTCACCGCCAGTAAAAACCCTTCCCAGCACAGCAGGCGGCGCAGCGGCGACGGCGCGGCCGGGGCGTTTTTCATCTCTTCAGATACCATCATCTTGCTCATGATTTTACCGCCTGTTTCTGTCGGGCTAACGCCGCGTTACGCAGGATTAACCGCCCGTGACCGCGATTGCCGCGCTCGTTAAGCAACACCGCCATGACGATCACCGCCCCGGAAATCGCCATTTGCCAGAACGGCGAGATGCCGATCACCGGCAGGGCATTATTGATGACCCCGAGGAACAGCGCGCCGCACAGGCAGCCCAGTACCCGTCCGCTTCCGCCCATGGTGCTGATACCGCCGATCACGCAGGCGGCGACCACCTGCAGCTCAAAGCCGTTCGCCACATCGACATAGGCGACGGCGAAGCGCGAGATCCACAGATAGCCGCAGAAGCCAGCCAGCGCGCCGGAGAGGCAGAAGCTGACGAACTGCATTTTCCCGGCGTTAATGCCGGTGTAATACGCCGCCGTCGCGTTGCCGCCCGCGGTATACAAGGCCCGGCCGGTGCGGCTGTAGCGCAGGAAGTAACCAACCAGCAGCAGCGCGGCGATGGCGCACCAGCTCAGCAGCGGCAATCCCAGGAGGGTGCTGCGCGGCAGACTGAGAAAATCAGCGCTCATCTGATGTGAGTTAACCCAGCCGCCGTCGGTCAGCAGGAAGATAATGCCGCGATAAATGCTCATGGTGCCCAGGGTCACCACAATGGCGGGAATGCCGAGGCGCCAGACCAGCAGGCCGTTAATCATCCCCATCAGCAGGCCCAGCAGGGTTGCCAGCGCCAGCAGCGCTACCACCGGAATACCCGGATTATGGGCATTGAGCAGGGCGACGATCATCCCGGTCAGCGCCAGGTTGGCGGCCATCGACAAATCGATGCCTTTGGTGAGCAGCACCATCATCTGTCCGAGGGCGAGAATGATAAGGATGGCGGTATCGTTAAACATCTCCACCAGATTACCCGGTGAAACGAACGACGGCGCCCGGCTGCCAATGGCGCCGATCATCAAAATGATGACCAGCGCCAGCAGCGCTTCGCGATGCTTCAGCCATGCGTGTCCCATCATGCTGCCTCCTGGCCGATGCCGCTGGCGGCGCTAACGATGGTTTCCGCCGTCGCTTCCCCGGCCCGGTACTCGGCGACCATCAGCCCTTCATGCATCACGATAATCCGGTCGGCCATGCCCATCACTTCCGGCAGCTCTGACGAGACCATAATCACCGCCAGCCCCTGGCTGACCAGCTCGGACATAAACTGATGCACAGCGGCTTTTGAGCCGATATCGATGCCTTTGGTCGGCTCATCGAGGATGATCACCTCGGGCTGGGTCGCCAGCCATTTGCCGATCACCACTTTCTGCTGGTTGCCGCCAGAGAGGGTCTCCACCGGCTGCCGCCAGCTGGAGGCTTTAACCTGCAGGCGCGAGGCGTACTCGTCCGCCAGCCGCCATTCCCGGGCGTCGTTCAGGACGCCGTTAGGATTGAGCTTGCTCAGCTGCGGCAGACTGATGTTCTGGGCGATAGGCAGGGCGATGATCGCCCCCTGTTTCTGTCGCTCTTCCGGTACGCAGACGATGCCCGCGCGGATAGCGTCGGCGGGTTGGCGAAAGCGCATGGGGCTGCCGTTCAGTCGGATCTCGCCGGAGGAGGGATGCGTTACGCCGGAGAGCGCCTGCATCAGCTCGGTGCGTCCGGCGCCCACCAGGCCGTAAAAGCCGAGAATTTCCCCCTTGCGCAGGCTGAAGCTGATATCGGCAAACTCGGTAGGATGACAAAGATCGTTGACCTCCAGCACCGTTTCCCCTGGGGTACAGTCGACTTTTGGGTAGGTTTGGCTGATCGCCCGGCCCACCATCATCGACACCATCCGCTCTTCGGTAATATCGCTCATCATCCCGGAGCTGACGTACACCCCATCGCGCAGGATGGTGTAATAGTCGGCCAGCTCGAAAATTTCATCGAACTTATGCGAGATAAACAGGATCGCTTTGCCGTCCTGCTTCAGACGCTCAACGATGTGATAAAACTCCAGGATTTCATGCTGGGAAAGCGCGGCGGTCGGCTCATCGAGGATCACCGCCTGGGCGTCGAAAGCCAGCGCCCGGGCAATCGCCACCATGTGCCGCTGGGCGATGCTGAGCGTTTTTAACGTTGCCCGCGGGTCGATCTGGACTTCCAGCCGGGCGAGGATCTCGCCAGCCCGGCGGTGCATCGCCGGCCAGTCGAGCGTTTTGAGCAGTCCCTTATACAGATACTGGCCGACGAAAATGTTTTCGCTGACCGAAAGTTCGTCAAACAGTATGGTTTCCTGGTGGATGGCGGTGATCCCCATCTTGTGCGCCGACTCCGGCGTCGGCAGATGAATGGGAATCGCTTTATAGAGGATCTCCCCCTCTTCGGGCTGATAAATACCGGTCATCACTTTGACCAGCGTGGATTTCCCCGCGCCGTTTTCGCCGATGAGGGCGGTCACTTTGCCGGGCCAGAGATCGAGCTGCACGTTCTCAAGGGCGCGCACACCGGGAAAAATCTTGGTGATCCCCTTCAGCGACAGCAGTGGTGTTGATGCTGACATGATAGTTCTCCGTAAAATCGCCCCTCACCCTAACCCTCTCCCCAAAGGGGAGAGGGAACGGTCTGGCGCCCGCAGGCCGCATTGCGCAGAGGACCAGTCTTTCCCCCTCTCCCCAGGGGAGAGGGAACGGTCCGGCGCCCGCAGGCCGCATCGCGCAGAGGACCAGTCTTTCCCGCTCTCCCCTGGGGAGAGGGAATGGTCCGGCGCCCGCAGGCCGCATCGCGCAGAGGGCCAGCCGTTCCCCCTCTCCCTCTGGGAGAGGGCCGGGGTGAGGGAACAAGGGTTAGAAAATTTTCGAGAACTTATCGATGTTGCTCGCATCGTAGACAAACGGCTCGGCCATCGCGCCATTCCCTTCGGCGTCCAGCTTCACTTTGCCCAGCTTGCCCATACTGGCTTCGGTTTTGGTCGCCGTGCCTTTGACTAAATCGTCGGCCAGATAGGTGGCGGCGTAACCGAGGTCAATCGGGTTCCAGATGGCGAAGCTTTTGCTGGCGCCAGACTTGATCGCGCCGGCCATTTCCGACGGCAGCCCCAGCCCGGTGACATAGACTTTGCCAATTTTTCCCTGGTCCTTCACCGCCTGCGCGGCGGCAACAATTCCCACCGATGACGGCGAAACAATGACTTTCAGGTCCGGATATGATTTCAGCAGGCCCACCGCTTCGCGGTAGCTTTTATCCGACAGATCGTCACCGTAGGCGACGGTCACCAGATTGACGGACGGATACTGCGGCAGCACCTTTTTCATCTCCTCAATCCAGATATTCTGGTTAGTGGAGGTCGGGGTGGCGCTTAACACCGCCACATCCCCCTTCTCCACGTTCAGCGCCTTCAGCGCATCGGCGGCGAGCTTGACGTTGGTCTCGCCAATTAAGGCGTTATTGGAAGGATTAAGATGGATCTGGCGGCCTGCCGGCGCCACGCCGGAGTCCCAGGAAACCACTTTGATGCCGCGCTGCATCGCTTTTTTCAGCACCGGCACCACCGCGTCCGGATCGTTGGCGGAAATGGCGATTGCATCCACCCCCTGGGCGATCAACCCGTTCAGCACATCGATCTGCGCTTCGGCGGTGGTGGTGGTCGGGCCGGTGTAGATCACTTTGACATCACCTAACTCTTTGGCGGCCTGTTGGGCGCCAACGTTGGCGGCTTCGAAGAAGCCATTTCCCAGCGATTTCGCCACGAGGGCGATTTTAACTTCTGCTAAGGCGGAACCGGACAACGCCAGGGCGGCAACGGTGAGGATCAAGCTTGTCTTTGTTTTCATTGCTTTTACTCCACATGAGTCAGTTTTGTAGGGTTTGCAGGTGAGGCTTCGCCCCGTCTCGGTGAGCGGGGCGCGATGTTGTTATGGATAAAGATCTAACGCGGACTGCAGCGGCTGGACGTTGAAGCGTTTGCCAAGAGCGATAAGCTCTTCGCGAGTGATGGTCTGCTTCATCCCGCCCATGGACAGGACTTTCACCAGCACTTCGGCGGACTTCTCGGCAGTGTCGATCAGGCCGAAGGTCTCATCCAGGGTTGGGCCGCTGCCGAAGACGCCGTGGAACGGCCACAGCACCAGCGAGTGTTTTTGCATGGTTTCCGCAGTCGCCTGGCCGATTTCATCGGTGCCTGGCACCATCCACGGCAGAATGCCGACGCCATCCGGGAAGACCACCAGACATTCGGTGCTACCTTCCCACAGCTTGCGGGTGAACAGATCGCTGTGGTTCTCCAGGACGTAGGTCAGGGCGATCAGATTGGTGGCATGACAGTGCATGATCACCCGGTCCTTGCCGTCGGTCAGTTTGATGCGCTCGCTGTGCGACAGGAAGTGTGCCGGCAGCTCGGAGGTCGGCACCGCATCCTCCGTCAGACCCCACAGGATATGGTATCCCGCGCCGTCGCTGTCGACTTTCACCACGCCAAGGTTAGCGGCCGGGTCGAGCTGGACATTACGGAAGAATTTGCCGGAACCGGTGACGATAAACGGCTGATTGGCCAGGGTTGGCATCGGCTGGCTGAGGGCGATATAGCGGGGTTTAGCGTGGAAATCCGCCGCGTAAGGTTCGATATCCGCCTCATCCAGACGCAGCGTCAGGTTGCCGCCGTTGCGCTCGTCCCAGCCTTTTAGCCAGGCGTCGGAGGTGGCTTTGATCATGCCCTGGACGAACCAGGCGTCGATAATGGTCTGCATAGTCTTGTCTTTCCTGTTAATTCGGTGGGGGTAGCCCCTCACCCTAACCCTCTCCCCACAGGGGAGAGGGAACGGTTCGGTGCGCTCTGGCAACATCGCGCAGTTCGTAGCCCGGGTAAGGCGTCAGCCGCGACCCGAGGAAGCCCGTGCATTACCCGCGCTGGCTCAGAACCGCATTCTCATAAGCCCGCACGTTGTCCAGCCACTGGCTGCCCGCCGGCGTGTCGTGACGCTGGCAGTACATCTCCCAGATGGCCTGCCACGGCAGGGATTTTTGCTCTTCGAGCAGCGCCAGGCGGGCGGTGTAATCGCCGTCGTTCTCCAGCTGGCGCAGCTGGTTGGTCGGTTCCAGCAGGGCGCGCAGCAGCGCTTTTTTCATATTGCGGGTACCAATCACCCAGGCCGCGATGCGGTTGATGGAGGCATCGAAGAAGTCGAGGCCGATGTGCACGCGGTCAAACAGGTTATGGCGAATGATTTCGCTGGCGATGGCCTGAGTCTCATCATCCAGCAGTACCACGTGGTCGCTGTCCCAGCGCACCGGGCGGCTGACGTGCAGCAGCAGGCGCGGGATGTAGAGCATGGCGGCGGAGATCTTGTCGGAGATGACCTCCGTCGGGTGGAAGTGGCCGGCATCCAGGCACAGCGCCGTCTGGCGGCTGGTGGCATAGCCCATATAGAACTCGTTGGAGCCGACGGTGTAGCTTTCGGCGCCGATACCGAACAGCTTGCTCTCGACGGCGTCAATGTGGTGCGCCGGGTCGAATTTTTCGCTGATGACTTCATCCAGCGCGTTCAGCAGCCGCTGGCGCGGCGCGAAGCGGTCAACGGTAATGTCCTTCATGCCGTCCGGCACCCAGATATTCATCACCGACGGGGTGCCCAGCTGTTCGCCAAAATAAGCGGATACGCGGCGGCTGGCTTTGCAGTGGTCGATCCAGAACTGGCGGATCTCATCGTTGGCATGTGACAGGGTAAAGCCGTCGGCGCTCAGCGGATGCGAGAAGCAGGAGGGGTTGAAATCCAGCCCCAGTTTGTTGGCTTTCGCCCACTCGACCCAGTTTTTAAAGTGCTCCGGCTTTATCTCATTGCGCGCCACCGGCGCGTCGGCTTCCAGATAAATAGCGTGCAGGTTGAGACGTTTTGGCCCCGGAATCAGGCTCAGCGCCTGCTCAAGGTCGGCGCGTAGCTCCTGAGCATTGCGCGCTTTGCCCGGGTAATTGCCGGTGGCCTGGATGCCGCCGGTCAGGCTTCCCGCCGGATTTTCGAACCCGGCGACGTCGTCACCCTGCCAGCAGTGCATGGAAACGGGCAGACGGTCCAGCTGGCGCAGGGCCTCCTCGACATCCACGCCGACGGCGGCGTAGCGCTGCTTAGCAATTTCCCAGGCTTGTTCAAGTTGAGTGGTCATGCGCAAAGCTCCTTGGTCTGTTGTGGCTGAAACTGCGCCACGAAACGGGCAATTTCACTATCAGGATTGGGGGTAAAGGTGGTGAGGGATGCGTTGCCGTGCACCACCTGACGAAACTCATCGACGCTGGCCAGCTCGTCGAGGGTCATTAACTGGATGCCGATATTGCCGAGGGTGGAGGCCTCTGTCGGGCCGGCCACGACGGCGATCCCGCAGGCGTCGGCGCACAGCTGGTTGAGCAGTTCGTTCTGGCAGCCGCCGCCGACGATATGCAGCTGGCTGAAGGGCTGGCCGCGCAGCGCCGCCAGCTCGTTAAGCACCCGGGCGTAGAGCAGCGCCAGGCTGTCGAAAATGCAGCGCGCCAGTTCGGCGTCGCTGTGAGGAACCGGCTGGCCGGATCCGCGGCAGGCGGCCTGGATCTCGGCGCTCATACTGGCCGGGTTGATAAAGCGGTCGTCATTGCAGTCAATGATGAAGCGACACGCCGGCAGCGCGGCAGTGCGGGCGATCAGCCCCTGCAGGTCGCTGACGTTTTGTTCTTTCAGCACCCGCTGCAGCAGCCACAGGCCCATGATATTTTTCAGCACCCGATAGCGGCCTTCGGCTCCGCCTTCGTTGGTGATATTGGCCTGCAGCGCCGCGTCGCAGGTGTAAGGGGTCAGGCTTTCAAACCCCATCAGCGACCAGGTGCCGGAGGAGAGATAGGCGGCGTGGCGGTCGGCCAGCGGGGAGGCGATCACCGCGCTGGCGGTGTCGTGACTGGCGACGGCGACAACCGGAATACGGTTGCCTTGCGGGCAGATCCAGTGGCCTGTCACATTGCCGGGATGCGTCGGGGTGCCAAACCACTCGCGCGGCGCGCCGGTCCAGTTCAGCAGCGTCTCATCCCAGTTATCGCTGTGGATGTTGACCAACTGGGTGGTGGTGGCGTTGGTATATTCCCAGTTCAGATTGCCGGTCAGGCGGAAGCTGAAATAGTCGGGGATCAGCAGGGCATGGGCGGCCTGACTGACCAGCTCCGGTTGCTGTTCCACCAGGGCGCGCAGCTGATAAAGGGTGTTAAACGGCAGAAACTGAATGCCGCTGCGGCGATAGATCTCCGCCCGGCCCAGCTGTTCTTCAGCGTGACGTAGCAGGCCCTGGGTGCGATCGTCACGATAGGAGACCGGCAGCCCGACGCGCTGACCCTGCTTATCCAGCAGGACATAATCCACGCCCCAGGTATCGATGCCGATGCTGTCGATCAGGATGCCCTGCTCACACACTTTCTCCAGCCCGCGGCGGATCTCGCCTTCGAGGCTATCGAGATCCCAGCAGTCGAAGCCATCGACCTTCTGCAGGCTGTTGGTGAAGCGATGAATTTCACGCAGCGTCAGGGCGCGCGGCCCGGACTGATAGCTGGCGAGCATGACCCGCCCGCTGGAGGCGCCTAAATCGACGGCGACACAATGACGAATACTCATGGAACGATCCTTCTTAAAATCATTGTCCGCAGTCTAAAAAAGGGCGCTGACTCACACCTTCTCGCTACGGACAGCCGAAACTTGCCGCTGGCAAGAAAGCAAAGGTGACCGTGAGGAAAATCACAAATTGCGGTTTTGGGCGGTGGTGAGGAGGATGTGATGGGGTCCGCAGTTCCGCATCTTTCCGGCTGATTCTTGAAAAAGCGGCAGGATTTACGAATTTTGCGGTCAAAAATTGAAGGCTGGATAGCCAACCCTTCATTACTATCAGCCGGTGACTGATAATTTTTCTCATTACGAGGGTGGCATCATGACCATATTGCACAGTACGGATTTCTTTAAGGCCGGGATCTCGACGGTGGCTATTGAACCCCGCCTCCCTCAGTCGGCCTTTCCTGAGCATCACCATGATTTTCATGAAATTGTCATCGTTGAGCAGGGTACGGGCATTCACGTCTTCAATGGCCAGCCCTATACCATCGGCGGCGGCTCGGTCTGCTTTATTCGCGATCACGACCGGCATCTTTACGAGCACACGGACAATCTGTGTCTGACCAACGTGCTTTATCGCGCGCCGGATGCGTTTCGGTTTCTCGCCGGGGTCAGCCAGCTGTTGCCCCAGGAGCAGGAGGGCAACTACCCGTCGCACTGGCGGGTGAACCAGACGGTTCTGCAGCAGGTGCGGCATATCGTGGCGCAGATGGAGGCCATGGGGAGCGAAACGGATACCCATGCCGTCGCCAGCCGTGAGATCCTGTTTATGCAGCTATTGGTGCTGCTGCGGAAAAGCAGCCTTGCGGAAGAGGCCACCAACAACGATGCACGGCTTAATCAGCTGCTGGCCTGGCTGGAAGACCATTTTGCGCAGGAGATCTGCTGGGAGGAGGTGGCGGCGCAGTTTTCGCTGTCGCTGCGTACCCTGCACCGCCAGCTGAAGCAGCAGACCGGCCTGACGCCGCAGCGCTATCTTAATCGGGTGCGCCTGATGAAAGCCCGGCACCTGCTGCGCCACAGCGATGAAAGCGTGACGGATATCGCCTATCGCTGCGGATTCGGCGACAGTAACCACTTTTCGACGCTTTTTCGCCGCGAGTTTTCCTGGTCGCCGCGCGATATCCGCCAGGGGCGCGACGCTATTCTTCAGTAACGCGAGAGGAGTCAACGTATTGCGGAGCAAAAACGCGAATAATGCGCCGTTATCCGCGTTAGGAGTGTGAGCCGTGGCCGGTTTGATTCTACGTAAAGAGGAATTTTTCCCTTCCGCCACGCAGGCGGTGGCGGTGGCTGACCGCTATCCGCAAAACGTCTTCGCTGAACACACCCATGAGTTCTGCGAGCTGGTGCTGGTGTGGCGGGGCAACGGGCTGCATGTTCTCAACGACCGTCCCTGGCGCATTACCCGCGGCGATCTGTTCTATATTCGCGCCGAAGATAAACACTCCTATGCTTCCGTTAACGATCTGGTTCTGCAGAACATCATCTATTGCCCGGAGCGGCTGCAGCTCAATTTCGACTGGGCGGGGGCGATCCCTGGCCTCTTCGGCACCCCGTGGAAGCCCCACTGGCGCATGGGCAGCACCGGTATGGCGCAGGCGCGTCAGGTGATTAGTCAGCTTGAGCATGAGTGTTCCCGGCACGATGCGCAGGGGAATGCGATGGCCGAGCTGTTGTTTGCTCAGCTGGCGCTGACCCTCCAGCGGCATCGCTACGCGACGGATAATCTGGCGGCGACGCAGCGCGAAGCGCTGTTGGACAAACTGCTGGCCGCGCTGGCGGCCAGCCTGAGCCGCCCCTTTGTCCTGGAGCGTTTCTGCGAGCAGGAGGGCGGCAGCGAGCGGGCGCTACGTCAGCAGTTTCGCCAGCAAACCGGGATGACCATCAATCACTATTTACGCCAGCTGCGGATCTGCCATGCGCAGTATCTGTTGCAGCATACCGAGCGCTTAATCGGCGATATCGCCATGCAGTGCGGCTTTGAGGACAGTAACTACTTTTCGGTGGTGTTCAGCCGGGAAATCGGCATGTCGCCGGGGCAGTGGCGGCAGCGCAGTCGCGCCGCCGCCTGAAGCGCGTCTTTGTCAGGCAAATGCTCCGGTGCTTAACGGGCCATTCCCAGACCGACGATGTTGGCGGCGATGATGATCACCACGCAGCCGAGGCTCAGGACGCTCACCGGACGACGACCGGCGTTGTTCCACTCCTTCAGCACCAGACCCACCAGACCGCCGCACAGTACGTAGAAGCTCATGTGCAGCATCCAGCTCATATAGTCATACTGCGCCGGAATGCTGGCGTGGCCCCAGGCATAGAAGAAGAACTGGAGATACCACATCAGGCCGCCGAGGGCGGAAAGCAGCAGGTTGCTGATGATGAGGGGTTTGGCCAGCGAGAAATCGGCTTTGACGGACAGGCTCTTCACTTTTGCCAAACGAATAAAGCAGAAGCCAAGGTTAACCAGCGCCCCGCCGCCCATAATCACCACGTAGCTTGGCAGCGCCGCATATAACGGGTCGACGCCGAGCGCCGCGGCGGCATCATGCATCGGTTTGGCGGCGTTCATCGCGAACGACATCCCTGCCGAGAAGATACCGCACATCACTGCCAGCAGAAGCCCTCTCTTCAGATTGAACTCTTCGGCTTTGATGCCCATTTTGCGCTCTTTCAGCTGGCCCGCGCGGGTGACGATGCCAACGCCAACCACCGCCACCAGCACGCCGAGCAGCGTCATTTGACCGCCCTGGGTGTGCATCAGCACTGAAAACTGACCGTTAATAATCGGCGTCATCAGCGTACCGACAATCAGCGTGATGCCAATGGCGATGCCAATCCCCATCGACATGCCGAGATAGCGCATGGTCAGGCCATAGTTGATATTACCGATACCCCACATGGCGCCGAACAGAAAGACCGGCAGCAGCGTGGAGGCGTTAAAGGAGCGGTAGTAGGCCCAGAAATCGGGTAACAGCGTGGCGCTGATGGCCCAGGGCAGGATCAGCCAGGAGACGATCCCCCCGACCGACCACATGGTTTCCCACGACCAGTGTTTTACTTTCTTGAACGGGGCATAGAAACAGGCGGCACTGGCGGCCCCTATCAAATGCCAAAAAATACCCATCGTAATCGCGTGGTTCATTGATTTTATCCTCATCTTTTTTTATCGGAGACGGCGGCTTCCGATGCGATGAGTGTAAAAATTAGCCGCTTTGGCCGCCTTTAGGACGTTGCCACAGGATGGCGAACTCTGGCAACCATGGGCTTAATTAGTTGTTCTACATCACAAAACGGCGGGTATTTCTTCTGGTTATATCCATATGAAAAATACGGCATTGATAAGCATTTTCAATACCATTTAATTAACTATAATGGACAAACTGCTTACGCGGCGTTAACACTTGAGCCGCTCGACAATAATGGAGATGATTATGAGCTATACCCTGCCATCCCTGCCGTACGCTTACGATGCTCTGGAACCGCACTTCGACAAGCAGACGATGGAGATCCATCACACCAAACACCATCAGACCTACGTGAACAATGCCAACGCCGCGCTGGAAAGCCTGCCGGAGTTCGCTAACCTGTCCGCTGAAGAGCTGATCACCAAGCTGGATCAGCTGCCGGCTGACAAAAAAACCGTACTGCGTAACAACGCCGGCGGCCACGCGAACCACAGCCTGTTCTGGAAAGGCCTGAAAACCGGTACCACCCTGCAGGGCGACCTGAAAGCGGCTATCGAGCGCGATTTCGGCTCTGTGGACAACTTCAAAGCGGAATTTGAAAAAGCCGCTGCTACCCGTTTCGGTTCCGGCTGGGCGTGGCTGGTCCTGAAAGGTGACAAACTGGCCGTTGTCTCCACCGCTAACCAGGATTCTCCGCTGATGGGCGAAGCCATTTCCGGCGCTTCTGGCTTCCCGATCCTGGGTCTGGACGTGTGGGAACACGCTTACTACCTGAAATTCCAGAACCGTCGCCCGGACTACATCAAAGCCTTCTGGGATGTGGTGAACTGGGACGAAGCTGCAGCGCGTTTTGCCGCCAAAAAATAAGGTTGCAATGTGCTAAGAGAGAAGCGAGTCTGATGGCTCGCTTTTTTTATATCGGTAGCAAGGAGAGCAGAGATGCATTATCCGGTGAATGTCTTTGTTGGCAAAATCAGGGACTACACGGGCAGTCGTCCCAGCGCGATCGGCAAAATCCAGGTTGACGGCGAGTTGCAGCTCGGCGATCTCGGTCTCGAAGGGGATGAGCAGGCGGAGAAGAAAATCCACGGCGGGCCGGACCGCGCGCTGTGTCACTATCCGCGCGAACACTATGCCGACTGGATCCGTGAATTCCCCCAGCAGGCCGATCGGTTCTGCGCCCCGGCGTTCGGCGAAAACCTCTCCACCACCGGGCTCACCGAACAAAACGTCTACATTGGCGATATCTTTCGCTGGGGCGAGGCGCTGATCCAGGTCACCCAGCCGCGCTCTCCGTGCTTCAAGCTCAACTTTCATTTTTCGATCAATGACATGGCTCAGCTGATGCAAAACAGCGGGAAGACCGGCTGGTTGTATCGGGTGATCGCCGGGGGGAAAGTCTCCAGCGATGCACCGCTCGAGCTGGTCTCTCGCCTGAGTGAGGTCAGCGTCCATGAGGCCGGGGCGATTGCCTGGCATATGCCGTTTGATGACGATCAGTACCACCGCTTATTGTCGGCCGCGGGCCTGTCGGTGAGCTGGAGCAGAACCATGCAGAAGCGCCGTTTAAGCGGTAAGATCGAGGATAGTTCGCGGAGATTATGGGGGAAATAATTCCCCCATATTGAGTATTTCCGGGGATGCTCCCGGCTTAGCGTAGCGCAAGCCGGGATAGCATCAGGTGCGCTTATACAGCGGCAGCCAGAGGGTTAAGCGCAGACCGCCCAGCGGGCTGTCGTCGGCCTTCACCCAGCCACGGTGCTGCTGAATAGCGGTTTCGACAATCGCCAGCCCCAGGCCGGTGCCGCCGGACTCGCGGTCGCGCGCCTCGTCGGTCCGGTAGAATGGCCGGAAAATCTGCTCGCGATCCTCCGGACTGACTCCCGGGCCGTCGTCATCGACGTTAACCGTAATCCCGTCTTTATCCACCGAGAAGCTGACGGAAATCTTCGTGTGCGAGTAGCGCAGGGCGTTGCGGACGATGTTCTCCAGCGCGCTTTCCAGCGCATTGGGGTTACCGTACAGCGGCCACGGGCCAGGAGGATACTCAACGGTGAAGGATTTACCCATCTGCTCGGCTTCAAACGCCGCGTTGTCCAGCACTTCGCTCCACAGCTGATTGGCTTTGACCGTCTCGCTCACCAGGGCGTTTTTCGCCTGATTGCGCGACATCACCAGCAGGTCGTTGATCATGCTGTCCAGCCGGTGCGCTTCAGTTTCGATGCGCTCCAGCTCCTTGCTCTCACCGCTGCGGCGGCGCAGCAGGGCGGTGCCCAGCTGCAGGCGCGTAAGCGGCGTGCGCAGCTCATGCGAGATATCGGACAGTAGCCGTTGCTGGCTGGTCATCATCCGCTCCAGGGCCGTCACCATCTGGTTAAAGCTGGCGCCGGCGGCTAAAAACTCCTGCGGTCCAGCTTCCAGCTCCGGATGCTGCCGCAGGTTGCCCTGGGCGACCTCGTCGGCGGCATTTTTCAGCTTACGCGCTGGTTTCGCCAGGCTCCACGCCAGCCACAGCAGCAGCGGGGCGCTAACCAGCATTGTGACGATCAGCAGCAGCAGCGGCCGGTCAAACAGCAGGTTGATAAAGTCGGATTGTGAGGTGCTGGCGGGACGGATCAGATACAGCTGATAGTTATCCTCCCCATCCCTGACGGAGAACGGGCCCACCATTTCCAGGCGGCCATAGCGTTTTTTCTGCGGATGATCGGCGTTATCGGCCTGGCCGATAAAGTTGCGAATGATCTGCATCTCGTTGCGTTCTGCGCCGATCACGCGGCCTTCGCTGGTCACCAGCAGCAGGCGTTGCCCAGGAGGCGCCCATTTATCGATGGCGCGAAACAGACGACGCCACCACATCAGGTCGTTCGGCGGATCGTTGGCCAGCTCGGCCTCGACGTGCTGCTCGATCATGATGCCTTGACGCTGCTCGCTTTCCAGCAGCTCGGTCATCTGCCGGGAGTCCAGTTTGGGCAACATCAGCACCAGCATCAACACCAGCGCCAGCGTGAGCCAGAAGATGGCGAAGATGCGTGCAGTCAAACTTCCAATCATGAAGCGGAAACCATCAGATACCCGCGGCCACGCAGCGTTTTAAACCACGGATGGCCATCTTTGCGCTCCGGCAGCTTACGCCGCAGGTTGGAAATATGCATATCGATAGCGCGGTCGAACGGCGTCAGGCGCTTGCCTAACACTTCCTGGCTTAAATGTTCGCGTGACACCACCTGGCCGAGATGCTGCGCTAACAGATAGAGCAGGGTGAACTCGGTGCCGGTGAGCTCCAGCGTCTGGCCATCGAAATTGGCTTCCTGACGGCCCGGATTGAGGCTTAAGGCATCCACTTCCAGGGTCGGCGAACCGGCTTCGGTCGTCTGCTGCTGTTCGCTCCAGTGGGAACGGCGCAGAATCGCGCGTATACGCGCCACCAGTTCACGATCGTTGAACGGCTTAGGCAAATAGTCATCTGCGCCCAGCTCGAGGCCGAGAACGCGATCCAGCTCGCTCCCGCGCGCTGTTAGCATGATAACCGGTGTCTGGTGTGTCTGACGCAGCTCTTTCAGCGTATCGATACCGTTTTTCTTCGGCATCATTACGTCGAGCAGCAATAAATCAATGCTGTCGTCCAGAAGGGCCAGCGCCTGTTCCCCATCATGGGCCACCAGCACGTTAAAACCTTCCATATCGAGCAGCTCTTTTAACAGGGAGGTGAGCTCCCGGTCATCATCAACTAACAGGATTTTATTCATTGTTTAAATACCTCCGAGGCAGAAATTACGTCATCAAGGCCCGCTAATCCATGACTTTACGTTGTTTTACACCCCCTGACGCATGTTTGCAGCCTGAATCGTAGACTGTCTCTCGTTGAATCGCGACACAAACGTTTTGGGAGTATGTGATGCGCAATGTTATCGCTGCCGTCATGGCCTCAACGCTGGCGCTAAGTGCAATTAGCCAGGCCGCTGAAGTCGTTACCAGCGTTAACTGGCTCCCCGGAGACGAAGGGGGACAGCGCGGTAGCCAGAGCCATATGTTTGACGGCATAAGTTTAACCGAGCAGCAACGTCAGCAGTTACGGGATCTTATGCAACGGGCACGCCACGACAGGCTCCCCGTTAATGTTAGCGAAATGGAGACAATGCATCGCCTTGTCACCGCGGAAAATTTTGATGAAAACGCTGTGCGCGCTCAGGCAGAAAAGATGGCGCAGGAACAGGTTGCTCGCCAGGTCGAGATGGCTAAGGTCCGCAACCAGATGTACCACCTGCTTACGCCAGAGCAGCAAGCGGTTTTAAATGCTAAGCACCAGCAACGTATGGATCAGTTGCGTGAGGTTGCAAGGATGCAGAAAGGCTCAGCGATGATGCTTTCGAGTAGTAGCAACACCCTGCAACCCCAGTAACAAACCCTGTTTTCCTTGCCATAGACACCATCCCTGTCTTCCCCCCTCATGATGAGGGGGTTTTTTTTGCCCTTTTTTCGGCAAATCAACTTCTTCGCCTTTCCCGTGAGCGTCACAAGTTCAGGTTATACTAAGCGCAGTGCAGGAGAAGGAGCCTATATGAATCAATCTTATGGCCGGTTGGTCAGCCGCGCCGCTATCGCTGCGACAGCGATGGCCTCTGCGTTACTTTTGATCAAAATTTTTGCGTGGTGGTATACCGGTTCAGTCAGTATTCTGGCTGCGCTGGTGGATTCGCTGGTGGATATTGCCGCCTCGCTGACCAACCTGCTGGTGGTTCGCTATTCGCTGCAACCAGCTGATGAAGAACACACCTTTGGCCACGGCAAAGCGGAGTCGCTGGCGGCGCTGGCGCAAAGCATGTTTATCTCCGGCTCGGCGCTGTTCCTGTTTCTCACGGGTATTCAGCACCTGGTGCGTCCGGAGCCGCTGCAGGCCGCCGGCGTCGGGGTCGTTGTGACGCTGATCGCTCTCGTCAGCACGCTGGCGCTGGTGACTTTCCAGCGCTGGGTGGTGCGAAAAACCCAGAGCCAGGCGGTGCGGGCGGATATGCTTCATTATCAGTCTGATGTTATGATGAACGGCGCCATTCTGGTGGCGCTGGGCCTATCCTGGTACGGCTGGCATCGCGCCGATGCGTTGTTTGCCTTAGGAATTGGCATCTATATTTTATATAGCGCGCTGCGGATGGGCTATGAGGCGGTTCAGTCGTTACTCGACCGCGCTTTGCCTGACGAGGAGCGTCAGGACATTATCACCATCGTGACCGCATGGCCCGGCATCCGCGGGGCGCACGATCTACGAACGCGGCAGTCAGGGCCGACCCGCTTTATTCAGATTCATTTGGAAATGGAAGATAACCTCCCGCTGGTGCAAGCCCACGTGATTGCAGACCAGGTGGAGCAGGCGATTCTGCGCCGTTTCCCGGGATCCGATGTCATTATCCATCAGGATCCCAGTTCTGTGGTGCCAGCGGCGCAGCAGGGCTTTTTTGAGCGTTAGGTTATAGTCTGTAAATTCGATGTAAAAATGTGGGTCAGCTCGGCATTTTTTGTATAAATTACCGCCGTTTGGTCTGACCTGAATCAATTCAGCTTGAAGCGTTTGATATACTATTGTCATTAGCGTCGTGCACTCCTGGTGAGGGAGCGCTTCAGGCAACAGAATTATTTTTTGCTTCCTAAGTTCAGAGGTAGTCATGATTAAGAAAATCGGTGTGTTGACAAGTGGCGGTGATGCGCCGGGCATGAACGCAGCAATTCGTGGCGTTGTGCGCGCGGCATTAACGGAAGGTCTGGAAGTTTTTGGAATCTATGACGGTTACCTCGGCTTGTACGAAGACCGTATGGTTCAGCTCGACCGTTACAGCGTTTCCGACATGATCAACCGCGGCGGCACCTTCCTGGGCTCCGCTCGCTTCCCGGAATTCCGCGAAGAACACATCCGCGCTGTGGCTATCGAAAACATGAAGAAGCGCGGCCTGGACGCGCTGGTGGTTATCGGTGGTGACGGGTCCTATATGGGGGCGATGCGCCTGACCGAGATGGGCTTCCCTTGCATCGGCCTGCCGGGCACCATCGACAACGATATCAAAGGCACTGACTACACCATCGGCTTCTTCACCGCTCTGAGCACCGTGGTGGAAGCGATTGACCGTCTGCGCGACACCTCCTCTTCGCACCAGCGTATCTCCGTGGTGGAAGTGATGGGCCGTTACTGCGGCGACCTGACTCTGGCGGCGGCGATTGCTGGCGGCTGTGAGTTCATCATGGTGCCGGAAGTGGAATATACCCGCGACGATCTGGTGGCTGAAATCAAAGCCGGCATCGCGAAAGGGAAAAAACACGCTATCGTGGCGATCACCGAGCACATGTGCGACGTTGACGAGCTGGCCAGCTACATCGAGAAAGAGACCGGCCGTGAAACCCGCGCCACCGTCCTCGGCCACATTCAGCGCGGTGGTTCCCCGGTTCCTTACGACCGTATCCTGGCTTCCCGCATGGGCGCCTATGCGATTGAGCTGCTGCTGCAGGGCCATGGCGGCCGTTGCGTCGGCATCCAGAACGAGAAGCTGGTGCACCACGACATCATCGATGCCATCGAGAACATGAAGCGTCCGTTCAAGAACGACTGGCTGGATTGCGCGAAGAAACTGTACTAAGTTACGCGCCGGATAAACAAAAGGCCTTCTCATGGAGAAGGCCTTTTTTATGGCGCAAGGCTTATTCGATATCCAGCGGGTCTTCCGACAGGATCATCCCGGTGTTATCGGCATACAGATGGTCGCCGCTGAAGAAGGTCACGCCGCCGAAATTGACGCGCACGTCGCTTTCGCCGATGCCTTCGCCAGCCGCGCCGACCGGAATGGCCGCCAGCGCCTGGATGCCGATATCCAGTTCCTCAAGGTCGTCAACCTGGCGCACCGCGCCATAGACCACCAACCCTTCCCATTCATTCTGTACGGCCAGACGCGCCAGGTCAGCGTCAATTAACGCGCGTCGTACTGAGCCGCCGCCGTCGATCAGGAGAATATGACCACGGCCATTCTGCTCGAGCAGATCGTAGAGCAACCCGTTATCCTCGAAACATTTTACCGTAATGATCTGTCCACCAAACGACGACCGTCCTCCAAAGTTAGAGAACAGCGGTTCCACGACGTTGACATCTTCCTGGTAGATGTCACAAAGCTCGGAAGTATCGTATTTCATAGGCTTAACGTTCAGTTGCTGCGAGAGTTTTTAGTATATCCCGCGAATCGCATTGTTGGCAAAATCATCAATTGTTAATTGATATTTGTCAGTTAAGCCGCCAGCTTACTGGCAATAATCCCGATAACAAACAGCAGGTTGGTCAGTAAAGCCCCTTTGACCGTCTTTTCGAGCATCGGCCGCATCGCCAGCGGATCGGATTCGCGCAGGACGTAACGCGCCTGTTTGACCAGCAGCGGCGTGGCGAGAATAAACAGCCAGCCCCAGGCTGAATGCAGCGCCAGCAGGTTAAACAGCGCCAGACACAGCAGGGCGCCGAGCAGCAGGCAGGCATGATAGCGGCGGGCATTCACCGGCCCCAGGCGCACGGCGAGGGTGTTCTTCCCGTTCTGCCGGTCGCTGTCGATATCACGCAGGTTATTGATGTTCAGCACGGCGGTCGCCAGCAGACCGCAGGCCGTTGCCGGCAGAAAGATGGCCGCTTCCACATTATGCGCTTGCAGATACCAGCTGCCGAGGACGCTCAGCCAGCCGAAGAAAACGAGTACCGAAATATCACCAAGGCCGATATAACCATACGGGCGGGTGCCCACCGTGTAGGTGATGGCGGCCACGATCGACAAGCCACCCAGCGCGAGGAAGCCGATGAAATCGCCGACGCTCTGCCAGGCGACGCACAGCAGCGCCAGACCAAACAGACAGATCAGCGCGACGGTGACAATCAGGGCGCGCTTCATCTGCTGGGGGGTAATCACCCCTTTCTGCATCCCGCGCAGCGGCCCGATGCGGTCCGCTTTATCGCTCCCCTTGACCGCGTCGCCGTAGTCATTGGCGAGGTTGGAAAGAATTTGCAGCAAGCCGGCGGTGATCAGCGCCAGCAGGGCGACCCAGGGATCAAAATGCCCCTGCTCCCAGGCAAGGACGGTGCCAACAATAATCGCGGCAAATGCCAGCGGTAACGTTTTAGGACGCAGGCTTTCCAGCCACGCCTGAGAACGGCTGATATCAGTCATAGTTATTCTAGCCAATAAAAATGGGGGCGATAGCCCCCATCAACAGTGATGAAAATGCATTGCACCGGATTATAGGATAAAACGGCTCAGATCTTCATCTGCCACCAGAACATCCAGGTGCTTACTCACATATTCGGCATCGATAGTGACGGTCTGGCCGTTCATCTCGCTGGCATCATAGGAGATATCTTCCACCAGGCGCTCCAGCACGGTGTGCAGACGGCGCGCGCCGATGTTCTCGGTGGTTTCGTTTACCTGCCATGCGGCCTGAGCGATACGCTTGATACCGTCTTCGGTGAATTCGATATTCACCCCTTCGGTCGCCATCAGCGCCTTGTACTGCACGGTGATGGAGGCGTTCGGTTCGGTCAGGATGCGCTCAAAGTCATGGGTGGTGAGCGCCTTCAGCTCAACGCGGATCGGCAGACGCCCCTGCAGTTCCGGGATCAGATCGGACGGGCTGGCCACCTGGAACGCGCCGGAGGCGATGAACAGGATGTGGTCGGTCTTGACCATCCCGTGCTTGGTGGAGACGGTGCAGCCTTCCACCAGCGGCAGCAGGTCGCGCTGTACGCCTTCACGGGAGACGTCCGGGCCGGAGGTGTTGCCGCCGCGCTTACAGATTTTGTCGATTTCGTCGATAAAGACGATACCGTGCTGCTCTACAGCGTCGATGGCTTCCTGCTTCAGCTCTTCCGGATTGACCAGTTTGGCCGCTTCTTCTTCAATCAGCAGCTTCATCGCGTCTTTGATTTTCAGCTTACGCGGTTTCTGCTTCTGGCCGCCGAGGTTCTGGAACATGGACTGCAGCTGGCTGGTCATCTCTTCCATGCCCGGAGGGGACATGATTTCAACGCCCATCGGCGCCGCGGCGAGATCGATTTCAATCTCTTTATCGTCCAGCTGGCCTTCACGCAGTTTCTTACGGAACGCCTGGCGCGCCGCAGACGGTTCCTGCGACGGCTCAGTCTGGCCCCAGTTGTTCTTCGCCGGTGGGATCAGCACGTCAAGTACGCGCTCTTCAGCCAGCTCTTCCGCGCGGTAACGGTTCTTTTCGATGGACTGCATGCGAACCATTTTGATCGCCGCATCGGTCAGATCGCGGATGATAGAATCCACTTCTTTACCGACATAGCCCACTTCGGTGAACTTCGTCGCTTCAACTTTAATAAACGGCGCGTTGGCCAGTTTCGCCAGACGACGAGCGATTTCGGTTTTACCGACGCCGGTTGGGCCGATCATCAGAATGTTTTTCGGCGTGACTTCATGACGCAGCTCTTCGTTAAGCTGCATCCGGCGCCAGCGGTTACGCAGGGCGATAGCAACAGAACGCTTGGCGGCGTCCTGGCCGATAATGTGTTTGTCCAGTTCGCTGACAATTTCGCGTGGGGTCATTTCAGACATGGGAGATCCTTACGCTTTAGAAGGTAATTCTTCGATGGTGTGGAAATGGTTGGTATAGATGCAGATATCACCTGCAATATCCAACGCTTTCTCGGCGATATCGCGCGCGCCCATATCGGTGTTTTCCAGCAGCGCGCGGGCCGCGGCCTGGGCGTAAGGACCGCCGGAGCCGATAGCAATCAAATCGTTTTCCGGCTGTACCACGTCACCGTTACCGGTGATGATAAGCGACGCGTTTTCGTCCGCGACGGCCAGCAGCGCTTCCAGCTTGCGCAACATCCGATCGGTTCGCCAGTCTTTAGCCAGCTCAACGGCGGCCTTCACCAGATGGCCCTGGTGCATTTCCAGTTTACGTTCAAACAGTTCGAACAGCGTGAAGGCGTCGGCGGTGCCGCCAGCGAAACCGGCAATCACTTTGTCGTTGTACAGACGACGCACTTTTTTCACGTTGCCCTTCATTACGGTGTTGCCCAGCGTGGCCTGGCCATCACCGGCAATAACAACATGGCCGTTACGGCGAACACTTACAATTGTAGTCACGAGCAGACCCCTTGGTTGCAAAAGCGGAACAGGGGCCCCGCGCTGTCCGCGGGGCCGAATGCAATTATAGATGGGGGGGATTTTGAGGGTTTCAACCCCTGGCGGCGAGACGAATGCAGTTCGCGTGTCCAGCCATCTTCAGGCGGGTGATCATCTCGTTGGCGCTTTCTTTGCCTTTCAGCGGGCCAATGACCACGCGGTTCCAGCCGTTGTTGGTGGTGATGTGCGAAGCAAACCCTTCGAAAGCCAGCTGAGCGCGGACGGTTTCGGCCTGCTCGGCGCCTTTAAAGGAGCCGCACTGGATCATCCAGCTACGATCGTCTTTCTTCTCGGCGGTGGTTTTCGGCGCTTCTTCCACCCGAGTTACCGGCGCCGCGGCCTGGGTACGCGGCTGCGTGGTATTGGTATGCGCTGGCGTCTGCAGCAGATCCTGGTACGGCTGCTGGTTTGACGCGGTCTGCTTCGGCTGTTGCTGCTGGACCGGCTTCGGCTGCTGAACGCGCGGCGGCTGCTGCACGGTCTGCGGCTGAGTTTGCGCCCACTGTTGCTGTTGCGCCTGCTGCTGTTGCTGCGCTAAACGCTGGCGCTGTAGCGTCTGCTGGCGCTGGGCCGGCGTTTGTTCGTTCCACGGCACTTCGGTCAGCTGAGTCGGCTGTTGACGCATATCGGCCTGCATCTGGGCCAGCAGCTGGCGCTGTTCGTCAGTCAGCTGCTCCGGTTTCATCACTTCGCCGCCGGCGGTCGGTTCGGTCGGCGCGCGAACGCCAGGCTGTCGGCTTTCCAGCTCTTTAATATAGCGCCAGCGCTCTTCCGGTTTTGGCGGCAAGCCGTTGCCGGCGGCCTGGCGATTTTGCATCGCTTCCGCTTCTTCTTTCTTATGGTGCGTAATGAAATAGAGTCCACCGATAAAGGCCACCAGCACAGCCGCCGCGATCGCCACCATAGCCGGTGAAATTGCCGGAAGGCTGCTTTGCTTATTCCTTGAGCTTCGGGTAGTGCTCTTTTTGCGCCGCGAAGAAGCCGGTTGGCTGCGGCGTACATAATCTCGTTGTGCCACTATCGTTTCGCTGTCTTATATTCGTTCGTCAGCCCGCCATGTTACTTAAGCGGCGGGCCTTTGACCAGAAGAGCAGGCCCGAAAGCCTGATGGTTATCGTCTGATTTTTTGCGTACTGCCGCGAACTATCAGTTCGCAATCGAGCAGGCGCGAGCCGCTGTTCACGTTATGACCCTGCATTTGCTCAAGTAATAGCAGCATTCCTTCACGGCCGATATCAAAACGCGGCTGTGACACGGTGGTCAATGGCGGATCGCAAAATTCAGACAACGCGATGTTATCGAAGCCGACAATCGACAGGTCGTCCGGCACTTTCAGACCGCGGCGTTTCGCCAGCGATAAGGCGCCCAGCGCCATCACATCGCTATGGCAAAAGACCGCCGTGGGCGGTACCGGCTGCGACAGCAGCTGCTCCAGCGCATTGGCGCCAGCTTCGAAGGTAAAGTTGCCGCGAGCGATATAGTGCGGATCAACGGTGATACCGCTGCGGCGCAGCGCCTGCACGTAACCCTGCAGGCGATAATGGCACAGCGGCATATCTTCCGGGCCGGCGATGCAGCCGATACGCTGGTGTCCCAGCTCGTGAAGGTAGTTTACCGCGTTAAAGGCCGCCGTCAGGTTATCGATGTGGACGGTGGGCAGCTCCAGCTCCGGCGCGAACTCGTTCGACATGACCATCGGTGGCAAATTGCGCTGCTCTTCCACGCTGGCGTCAAACGGCAGGCGCGAGCTGAGCAGCACCATGCCGTCAATCTGCTTGGTGATGATAAGGTCGATAAAGGTTTTTTCTTTCTGATTCTGGTGGGCGCAATCGCCGATTAACACCAGATATCCATGCTCGGCGGCAGTGACTTCAATACCGCGGATCACTTCGCTAAAAAAGGGATCGCAGATATCCGGGACGATCACGAGGATCGTCCGCGATTCGTTGCGCTTCATATTGCGTCCGAGCGACTGCGGTAAATAGCCGACTTCCAGCGCCGCCTGCTCGACCCGGTTACGGGTGGCTTGCGACACCTTATCAGGGTTCATCAACGCTCGGGACACGGTTGCCGTGGAAACGTTTGCCTTTAAGGCGACGTCTTTCATGGTGGCGGCAACCACTTGTTTTTTGGGCTTCACCTGGTTTCTCCTCGCTGAATGGCGCTGGCATTTCCCTTGCGCGCTAACTGCTGCATCTTTTTTATCAGATAGTCGCGGCAGTGAGTTACAGAATTTTCATGAAAAACGTGATGCTTGTTGAATTTTTCGATCCGGCTCGCAAGAGAAGGCTTACCCTTCAATAGGATCGACATCCAGCACCCACTTCACTTTTTTCGCCTCCGGCAGCGTATTGATCAGCGCCAGCGTACCGCTGACGATATGCTGCAGGCGCACCCGCGAAGGATGCTGCAGCAATATCTGCCACCGCCAGCGGCCGCCGCGCTTCGGCGCCAGCGCCGGAACCGGACCGAGCACCCATAGCTTGTCGTCGGCCAGCGGACTGGCCTGCAGCAGATTGCGCAGCTGCTGTAAAAACAGCGGCGCCTGCTGGTTGTTATGGTCTTCCGCACGAATCAGCACATGGCTGGTCCACGGCGGTAGCTGCATTGTCTGCCGCTCTGCCAGCGCCTGTTCGGCGAAAGCGTCGTAGCCTTTATACAGCAGGGTCTGCAGCAAAGGGTGTTCCGGATGGTGGGTTTGCAGAATCACTTCGCCCTGTTTTCCTGCCCGCCCCGCTCGCCCGGAGACCTGGGTATAGAGCTGAGCGAAACGCTCGGCGGAGCGGAAATCCGCGGAAAACAGCGCCCCGTCGACGTCCAGCAGGGAGACTAGGGTGACGTCCGGGAAGTGGTGGCCTTTGGCCAGCATCTGGGTGCCAATTAAAATACGCGCCCCACCGCGATGGACGGCGGCGAGATGCTCTTCCAGCGCCCCTTTGCGGCTGGTGGTATCGCGGTCGATACGCGAGATAGGCACGTCAGGAAACAGCGGCGCCAGGGCCTGCTCCAGCTGTTCGGTGCCGATACCCACCGGCACCAGGTGCGTGGAGCCGCAGGAGGGGCACTGGCGCGGGATAGGGCGCTGACTGTCGCAATGGTGGCAGCGCAGATGGTGCTGCGCCTGGTGCAACGTATAGTAGCTGTCGCAGCGCGGACATTCCGCTATCCAGCCGCAGTCGTGGCACAGCAGCGCTGGCGCAAAGCCGCGGCGGTTAAGAAACAGGATCACCTGGTTATCCGCCTGCAGATGCTGACGCATACGGCCAATCAGCGCGGGAGACAGACCTGCCTGCAGCGGTTGCCCTTTGAGATCGAGCACGTGCTGCTGGGCAGGGCGCGCATTGCCCGCGCGTTTGCTTAAGGTTAACTGGCGGTATTTGCCCTGGCGGACGTTATGCAGGGTCTCCAGCGCCGGCGTCGCCGAGCCGAGAATTATCGGGATCTGTTCGCTGTGGGCGCGCCATACCGCCAGGTCGCGGGCATGGTAGCGCCAGCCCTCCTGCTGCTTGTAGGAGCTGTCATGCTCTTCGTCGATGACGATGACGCCGAGGTCTTTAAACGGGGTAAAGAGCGAGGAGCGGGTGCCGATCACAATGGCCGCTTCGCCGTTTTTCGCCTTCAGCCAGGCCGAGAGACGTTCGCTGTCATTGAGCCCGGAGTGCAGGACTTCCACCGGCGCGTTAAAGCGCTGGCGAAAACGGGCGATGGTTTGCGGCGTCAGGCCGATCTCTGGCACCATCACCAGCGCCTGGCGCCCCTGCGCCAGCACATTCTCCAGCACGCTCAAATACACTTCCGTTTTCCCGGAGCCGGTAATACCCGCCAGCAGCCAGGCGGAGAAGCGATCGGCGGCGCTGTGGATCGCGCCGACGGCGGTGGCCTGCTCGGTATTAAGACGCAGGCGTTCGCCAGCCACCGAATACGCGCTGCGCCAGTCGGTGAGGGCAGGCGCTTCGCAGGCCAGCTCCGCCAGCCCTTTGCCGCGCAGCGCCTGCAGCGCCGCTTCATTAAATTCCAGTTCGCCGACCTGATGACGCCAGATTTTGCCCTGGCGCAGCGCCGCCAGCGCCTGCTGCTGCTTCGGCGAGCGTTTCAGACCGTTAAGATCGACGGCCTGCCCCTGCTCGGTGGCGAACCAGTACCACAGCGGCGTAGCGCTGGCGGGTTTGCCCTGGCGCAGCAGAATGGGCAACGCATGGAACAGCACATCGCCGATCGGGTGATGGTAGTACTCAGCCGCCCACATCAGCAACCGCCAGACGGTACCGGAGAAGACCGGTTCGTCGTCCAGCGCTTCCGCGACCGGTTTTAGCTCGTCCAGCGGCAGCTCGCTGCGCTCGCTGACCGCCGCGACAATGCCGATCCGCTCCTGTTTGCCGAACGGCACCCGCACCCGACAGCCCGCTTTGACCGCCATGCCGTCAGGCAGCAGATAGTCAAAGGTGCGCGGTAGCGGAACGGGTAGGGCAACGTGGGCGACGGGCATGTCATCTTCCTGACTTGAAATCTGGCGGGATAGTATACACATTACGATAAGGCGGCGCGGATCAGTTTGCATATGCTGGTCAAATTCTGTATGATTCGCCGCCTTTGATGCGCTTTATATCGCATTGAAGATTGACCATTACCGTGTGCTTCACGCTGTCAGCAGCGTAGAGGGCAACGGGAAATTACTAATATCGCGTGGTGTCTGGCGTTAGGGCTGGAAGAGCGACGCGGCCTTAACTGAGGTTCTCCCATGAAAAAAGGTATTCACCCAAATTACGACGAAATTACTGCTACCTGTTCTTGCGGTAATGTCATGAAAATCCGCTCCACTGTAGGTCATGACCTGAACCTCGACGTGTGCGGCAAATGCCACCCGTTCTTCACCGGCAAACAGCGTGATGTTGCTACCGGTGGCCGTGTTGACCGCTTCAACAAGCGCTTCAGCATCCCGGGCAGCAAGTAAGTTGCCAGAAGAAGCCGCCTCAGGGCGGCTTTTTTGTGTCTCTCGCCTGCCTGGGCGAGAAAGAAAAAGGGCGGAAGAGTGCTTCCGCCCTTTTTATTGTCTCAGTATTCCCACGTATCCGGGTCGATACCCAGTTCACGCATAATCGCTTTCGCTGCTTCCGGGATCTCATCGCTGCGCTCTTTACGCAGGTCTTCATCGTTAGGCAACGGTTGTCCGGTAAAGGCATGCAGGAACGCTTCGCACAGCAGCTCGCTGTTGGTCGCGTGACGCAGGTTATTCACCTGACGACGCGTACGTTCATCGGTGAGGATTTTTAACACCTTCAGAGGAATGGAAACCGTAATTTTCTTTACTTGCTCACTCTTCTTACCGTGCTCAGCGTATGGGCTGATATATTCGCCGCTCCATTCAGCCATGAGATACCTTAATCCTCTGTTTATTAGTGAAGGGCCAGAATATTCCGCCCGGGCTATAATTGCGCGTAGTTTACCGTAAGCGCAGGCTTTCTGACATGAGATAAGCCGCCGCCGACGTGCGCTAATGCATATAATTTTAACGGCTATTTGCACTTTGCTCAATCTATACGCAAAGAAGTTTAGATGTCCAGATGTATTGACGTCTATTGTGACAATGATTACTCTGGAGCCTGACTTTTCACCGATTCAGCCCAGGAACTTCCCAACATGACGCGTAAACAGGCCACCATCGCAGTGCGTAGCGGTTTAAATGACGACGAGCAGTACGGTTGCGTTGTCCCGCCGATCCACCTCTCCAGTACCTATAACTTCACCGACTTTAATGAACCTCGCGCTCACGACTACTCCCGCCGCGGCAACCCGACGCGTGATGTGGTGCAGCGTGCCTTAGCGGAGCTGGAGGGCGGCGCTGGCGCGGTGCTGACCAATACCGGTATGTCGGCGATCCTGCTGGTGACGACGGTGTTCCTTAAGCCTGGCGATCTGCTGGTGGCGCCGCACGACTGCTACGGCGGCAGTTACCGTCTGTTCGATAGCCTGGCGAAGCGCGGCTGCTATCGCGTTCAGTTCGTCGATCAAAACGATGAGCAGGCGCTGCGGGCGGCGCTGGCGGAAAAACCGAAGCTGGTGCTGGTCGAAAGCCCAAGTAATCCATTGCTGCGGGTAGTGGATATTGCGAAAATCTGTGGTCTGGCGCGCGAAGCCGGGGCGATCAGCGTGGTCGATAACACCTTCCTGAGTCCGGCGCTGCAAAACCCGCTGGCGCTGGGCGCCGATCTGGTGTTGCACTCCTGTACTAAATACCTTAATGGTCACTCTGATGTAGTGGCCGGGGTGGTGATTGCCAGCGATCCGGCGACTGTCACTGAACTGGCATGGTGGGCGAATAATATTGGCGTCACCGGCAGCGCCTTCGACAGCTATCTGCTGTTGCGCGGGCTGCGGACGCTTTCTCCACGCATGGAAGTGGCGCAGCGTAATGCCCTGGCGATTGTCGAGTATCTGAAAACCCAGCCACTGGTGAAAAAGCTGTATCATCCGTCGCTGCCGGAAAACCAGGGGCATGAAATTGCGGCGCGTCAGCAAAAAGGTTTTGGCGCAATGTTAAGCTTCGAGCTGGACGGTGACGAGCAGACGCTGCGCCGTTTCCTGAGCGGGCTGTCGCTGTTTACACTGGCGGAATCGCTGGGGGGCGTTGAAAGCCTGATTTCCCATGCGGCAACGATGACGCATGCCGGCATGGCGCCTGAAGCGCGTGCCGCCGCCGGAATTTCAGAAACGCTCCTGCGTATTTCGACCGGTATTGAAGATGGTGAAGATTTAATTGCCGACCTGGAAAATGGCTTCCGGGCAGCAAACGAGGAATAAAGATGAGTGTGATTGCGCAGGCAGGGGCGAAGGGTCGTCAGCTGCACAAATTTGGTGGGAGTAGTTTAGCGGATGCGAAATGTTACCTGCGCGTCGCGGGAATCATGAAGGAGTATTCGCAGGCGGGGGACATGATGGTCGTCTCCGCCGCTGGCAGCACCACCAACCAGCTGATCAGCTGGCTTAAGCTTAGCCAGAGCGATCGCCTTGCTGCGCATCAGGTTCAGCAGTCGCTTCGCCGCTATCACACCGAGCTGATTGGCGGTCTGGTGGAGCCTGCGGCGGCCGATACGCTGATAGCCGCCTTTATCCACGACCTTGAGCGTCTGGCTGGTCTGCTGGACGGAGGGGTTTCCGAAGCGGTCTATGCGGAAGTGGTCGGCCATGGGGAAGTGTGGTCCGCGCGCCTGATGGCGGCGGTTCTCAACCAGCTGGGAATGGAAGCCGCCTGGCTTGACGCGCGCGCGTTCCTGCGCGCGGAACGTGCCGCGCAGCCGCAGGTGGATGAAGGATTATCCTATCCACTGCTGCAGCAGCTGATGGCGCAGCATCCTAACAAACGTCTGGTGGTGACCGGCTTTATCTCCCGCAACCAGGCCGGTGAAACCGTCCTGCTGGGCCGTAACGGGTCTGACTACTCTGCCACCCAGATCGGTGCGCTGGCGGGCGCTTCCCGCGTCACTATCTGGAGCGACGTCGCCGGGGTGTACAGCGCGGATCCGCGCAAGGTGAAAGACGCCTGTCTGCTGCCGCTGCTGCGTCTGGACGAAGCCAGCGAGTTGGCGCGTCTGGCCGCGCCGGTGCTCCATGCCCGCACGCTACAGCCGGTTTCCGCCAGCGATATCGATCTGCAGTTACGCTGCAGCTATACGCCGGAACAGGGTTCCACGCGCATTGAGCGCGTACTGGCCTCCGGTACTGGCGCCCGGATTGTCACCAGCCATGACGACGTCTGCCTGGTGGAGTTCCAGGTGCCGGGCGGTCACGATTTCAAACTGGCGCATAAAGAGCTGGACGCCCTGCTCAAACGCGCCCAGCTGCGCCCGTTAGCCGTTGGTGTCCATGCCGACCGCAAGCTGCTGCAGTTTTGCTATACCTCCGAGGTGGCCGACAGCGCGCTGAAGCTGCTCGATGAAGCGGGTCTGCCGGGCGAGCTGCGTCTGCGTCAGAAGCTGGCGCTGGTGGCGATGGTGGGCGCTGGCGTCACCCGTAACCCCCTGCACTGCCACCGTTTCTGGCAGCAGCTGAAAGGGCAGCCAGTGGAGTTCACCTGGCAGTCGGAAGAAGGAATCAGCCTGGTGGCCGTACTGCGCGCCGGGCCGACGGAAAGCCTGATCCAGGGGCTGCACCAGTCCTTGTTTCGTGCCGAAAAGCGTATTGGCCTGATGCTGTTCGGCAAAGGAAACATCGGTTCCCGCTGGCTGGAGCTGTTCGCCCGTGAACAAACCACGCTCTCGGCGCGCACCGGCTTTGAGTTTGTTCTCGCCGGCGTGGTCGACAGTAAACGCAGTCTGCTGAACTATGACGGGCTGGACGCCAGCCGGGCGCTAGCTTTCTTCAACGATGAAGCGGTGGAGCAGGATGAAGAGTCGCTGTTCCTGTGGATGCGCGCGCACCCGTACGATGATTTAGTGGTGCTGGACGTCACCGCCAGCGAACAGCTGGCCGACCAGTATCTTGATTTCGCCAGCCATGGCTTCCACGTGATCAGCGCCAACAAGCTGGCGGGGGCCAGCAGCAGCGATAAGTATCGCCAGATCCACGACGCGTTTGAGAAGACGGGGCGCCACTGGCTGTATAACGCCACCGTGGGCGCCGGCTTGCCGGTGAACCATACGGTGCGCGACCTGATCGACAGCGGCGATACCATCCTTGGCCTGAGCGGTATCTTCTCGGGAACGCTCTCCTGGCTGTTCCTGCAGTTCGATGGCACCGTGCCGTTCACCGACCTGGTGGATCAGGCGTGGCAGCAGGGGCTGACCGAGCCGGATCCGCGCGTCGATCTGTCCGGTAAAGATGTGATGCGCAAGCTGGTGATCCTCGCGCGGGAAGCGGGCTATGACATCGAACCGGATCAGGTGCGCGTGGAATCACTGGTCCCGGCGCACTGTGAAGAGGGTTCGGTCGACCACTTCTTTGAGAATGGCGAAGAGCTGAACGAGCAGATGCTGCAGCGCCTGGAGGCGGCCCGCGAGATGGGGCTGGTGCTCCGCTACGTGGCGCGCTTTGATGCCAACGGCAAAGCTCGCGTCGGCGTGGAAGCGGTACGCGAAGAGCACCCGCTGGCGGCGCTGCTGCCGTGCGATAACGTGTTTGCTATCGAAAGCCGCTGGTATCGTGATAATCCGCTGGTGATCCGCGGGCCCGGCGCCGGGCGTGACGTGACCGCCGGGGCGATCCAGTCGGATATTAACCGTCTGGCGCAGCTGCTGTAATCCCGAGAAAAAGACCAGGCCAGGCCTGGTCTTTTTTGTTAGTGCGCCGCAAAAACCGCTTTAGCGGCAAACAGGCCGTTTAGCGCCGCCGGGAATCCGGCGTAGACCGCCATCTGCATGATCACTTCCGTAATTTCCTCTTGCGTCAGACCAACATTTAATCCCGCGGCAATATGCACTTTCAGCTGCGGCTCGGCGTTACCCAGCGCGGTGAGCGCGGCGATGGTGGCGATTTCCCGGCTGCGCAAATCAAGCCCTGGCCGGGCGTAAATATCGCCGAAGGGGAACTCAATCAGATAGCGGGCGAAGTCGGGGGCGATATCCTGCAGGCTGTCGACGACGGCTTCCCCGCCGTGACCGTCCACGCGCTGAAGCATTTCCTGACCGGTGATATAACGTTCGCTGGACATCGTTTTTTCCTCTCTGTGATGAAGCGTTGAGAGGAAGGGTAGGGAAGTTTGCCGGACTTGAGTAATACCCTTTTCGTGATACCTTTTCAGTATGACAACTTCGCGATTGCATTCTCTCGATATCCGCCTGCTGCGCGCCTTTGCGGTGGTGGCGGAGGAAAATAACATCAGCCGGGCGGCGCAGCGGTTATTTATCTCGCAGCCGCCGCTGAGTCGCCATATGCGCCATCTGGAAGCGCAGCTGGGGGTGACGCTGTTTCAGCGCCATAGCAAAGGCCTGATCCTTACCGACGCGGGCAGAGAGGTGCTGGCAATGATTCGGCCCATGCTGGCGCTCCAGGAACGCACGCTGGCGGCATTGAGTGAGCTCTCCGTTCACTCACCGCCGTCTCTGCGTCTGGGCGTGACGACCGCCTTCGAACAAGGCATTTTCGCCGCTGTTGAATCTGCGCTGAGCGAACATACCCGCGCGTTGCATATCACCCGCCACGCTTCACCGGCGCTGGCTCAGCAGGTGCGCAAAGGCAAACTCGATGCAGCGCTGGTTGCGCTGCCGCTCAATACTGAAGGGCTGCACCTGCACCCATTGCCGTATCAGGAGCCGCTTATCGCGGCAGTGCCAACCTCCTGGCCGGAAGCCGCCACATCAGCGTTAACGCTAAGCGCGCTCAATCACCGGCCGCTGTTCTGGTTTAAACGTGAGCGTAACCCCGATTTCTTTGACTATACGCGACGCATTTTCGACCGGGCTGGCTATACCCCCGCTTATGTGGAAGAGCCTGCCGAACATGATGTGCTGCTGGCGCGAATTGCGCGTGGGGAAGGCATGATCCTCCTGCCGGCGTCCTTTTCCGCAATCCAGCGTCAGGGGGTGGTGTTCTGTCCTGTCGCTGAAGGCGACAGCATGCCGTTAAGCCTTGGGGTGATCTATGCGCCTCACCAGGCAGAATCCGTGCAGCAATGGCTCTCACTGCTGGATGAGCACCTGACGACTGGCTAGCCTCAGGCTGACTCTCGAGCCTCAGGCTGACTCTCGAGCCACCAGCTGTCCGGAAAGGGTAATGCGCTGGGTCGGCAGGGCAGGTTCTTTGATTTTGCGGATAATGAGCGAGGCTACCTGACGTCCTGTCTCTTCGCTGGCGGAAGAGACATAAGTGAAGGATGGCGAGGTCAAATTAACGTGCATCATGTCTTCAAAACCCACCAGCGCCACCTGCTGAGTGAGAAAGACATCTTTTCCCACCGTGCGTCCAACCTGATGAATGCCGCTGAGGCAGCCAATCATTGCATCCGGTGAGTGGCACAGCAGGGCGGTAATGGCATTATTTTTTTCCAGCAACTGGCGGGTAGCGATACTGGCAGCCTGCGTATTGTCGCTGCAGGCAGGAGCAAATTCCTCCCGTACGGTCATGCCGTTTTTCTCCAGCGTACTGTATAAGCCAAGCAGCCGCTGCTGACGAATCAGGTCATTATCCTGTCCGCCAATATAGGCGATGTAGCGATGGCCGCGTTCAATCAAATAGCGGGCGGCGATACTGGCGGCCTGGCGATTATCGCGGACCACCTGGTCATGATGGCCGGAGAGCGGCGTTTGCGAGACGGCGACCAGCGGCAGAGGACATGCTTGTAACGCCGCAGGCAGCGCATTGCTGGTGGTATCGGCATCAAGATATATCACGCCGGCGACGCCCTGCTGTTTAAACGACAGCAGGCAGCGGGCCAGATAGTCATGATCGTCGCGCGGCTGGCCGAGGATCACCATATAGCCTTGCTTCTCCAGCTCCTGGACGATATTCGCCATCACTTTAATGGAAAAACTGTCGTTGAAGTCGCGCAGGATCAGGCCGATCAAATTGGTGGTATTGGCGCGAAGGTTAGCGGCGGCGACGTTATGTACATAGCCAAGTTCCTGGATGGCCGCGTTGACTTTTTCGATGGTGGCGTCGGAGATCTTCCCTTTCTGGCGTAATACCAGCGACACCGTCGAAACGGAGACGCCGGCCAGTTTCGCCACATCTATAATGCTGACTTTCTTCAAAATCGCTCCATGACAACGCGTGTATTACCGTCAGATCGCAGACATAGGCTTACCCACGGTAAGCCTACTTCCACACCATAACACCTTCTTGTTATTTGCCAATCATCCCCGACATGGTTTGCGCGATAAATTGCGCCCTGGCGCCAAAAATAATCTGGATGCCGTTATCGCCGACGAAGACCACCCCGCGTGCGCCGATGCCGTTGAGGCCATCTTTATCAACCGCATCGCGCTCAGCCACTTCCAGGCGCAAGCGGGTGATACAAGCCCCGACGGAATCGATATTTTGTGAACCACCGAGAAGATTGACGATCTCCGTTGCCAGCTCCGCGTCGGTTTTATCATCGGCGGTGACAGTGATATCGGTACGGCCTGGTGTTTTCACATCAAAGCGACGGATAACGAACCGGAAGGTGAAATAATAAATCAGCCCCATCGGCACGCCAACGATAACCGCATTGAGGAAGTGGGTTTGATAGCCGTTCAGCGACGGCAGAATACCGAAGGAGATATAGTCAATTAGCCCCGCCGAGAAGGATTTAGCGATATGCGCATGCAGCAGATACATTGTCATGTACGAGAGCCCCGCCATGATGGCGTTGAAGACGTACAGGATCGGCGCCACGAAGATAAAGGTAAATTCTACGGGTTCGGTAATGCCGGTCAGGAAGCAGGTCAGCGCGGCAGAGAAGAGAATACCGGCCGCGATTTTTTTATTCTTAGTATGCGCTTCGTGATACATCGCCAGACAGGCAGCTGGAAGCGCGAACAGCATAAGCGGGAATTCCCCCTGCATAAACTTCCCAGCGTTTTGGTAGCTATCGGAGCTAAAAGATTTCACTCCTTCTTCCAGCATTTTAAACCAGATGGTCTGGTCGCCGTGGATCACCTGGCCTGCCTGAGTGGTGTAATCGCCGAAAGAGTACCAGAAAGAGGGATACCATATGTGGTGCAGTCCCAGTGGGATCAGCGCCCGTTCAACGAGGCCGAAAATAAAGGTCGATGCGGCCTGGTTGTCGCCGTTTACCACCATCGACAGTGAGTCAATACCGGCCTGGATATGTTGCCAGACATAAGGCAACAGCAGGCCGAGGATAAATGAGAGAAATGCCGTGGCGATCGCCACGAAACGCTTACCCGAGAAGAAGCCAAGGAACTCAGGCAACTGCATCGCATGGAAGCGGTTATAACACCACGCCGCGAGAATACCGCAGATGAGACCGCCAAAAACCCCCATCTGCAGCGTCGGGATGCCGACGACCATGGCATATTTTCCGCCCTGAGAGGCCATCTCCGGCGTAATGCCGAGCACAGTGCTAATGGTGATATTAGTGATGAAGACGGAGACGGCTGCCGACAGCGCAGCGATACCCGATTCTGATGCCAGCCCCACGGCTGAACCAATTGCGAACAGCATTGGCAGGTTATCAAAAATGATACCGCCGGCGTTCATCATCAAGGGCATATGGAATTTATCCCCGAAGGCCAACAGTAAGCCGGCGGCCGGGAGGAGCGAAATCGGCAGCATCAAGGCGCGGCCGATCATCGACAGTTTTGATAATGATTTTATGAACCCTGACCACAGACTCATGGTGATATCCCCGAATAGATTTTATAAGCATTATTGCGTAAGTAGAACGTTCTAGTAGAACGTTCTACTTACTCTGAACCAAGCGATAAGCGGCTGCAATAACAATCGCTATGGCCAACATGGGGAGATGCTGGTTTTTTGAACTGCTTCAAATTTCATCGGATCGAATTCTTCCTGCGCGGCATCCATTCTGGCCGGAAGATGAATTTTTTTCATATTGGCCGCCTTTTCCTCACTCTTTACGCAGATTTTTCTATTGACGCCCGCGCGCTTTTCCGTCATTTTTACATCTGGACGTCTAAACGTATAGAAGTTCGCAATACAACAGCCATTACATGCGATTGATGAGGTAAGGTATGAGCTTTTTTCACGCCAATCAGCGGGAAGCCCTGAATCAGAGCCTGGCGGAAGTCCAGGGCCAGATTAATGTGTCCTTTGAATTCTTTCCGCCGCGCACCAGTGAAATGGAGCAAACCCTGTGGAAATCCATCGATCGCCTGAGCAGTCTGAAACCGAAGTTTGTCTCGGTGACCTATGGCGCGAACTCCGGCGAGCGCGATCGCACCCACAGCATCATCAAGGGCATTAAAGAGCGAACCGGTCTGGAAGCGGCGCCGCACCTGACCTGTATCGATGCGACTCGCGATGAGCTGCGCACTATCGCCCAGGATTACTGGAACAACGGCATCCGCCATATCGTCGCGCTGCGCGGCGACCTGCCGCCGGGCAGCGGTAAACCGGAGATGTATGCCGCCGATCTGGTCAGCCTGCTGAAAGAGGTGGGGGATTTCGATATCTCTGTTGCCGCGTATCCGGAAGTGCATCCGGAAGCGAAAAGCGCGCAGGCGGATTTACTCAACCTGAAACGCAAAGTCGAGGCAGGCGCCAACCGCGCGATCACCCAGTTCTTCTTCGATGTGGAAAGCTACCTGCGTTTTCGCGATCGTTGTGTCTCAGCGGGCATCGACGTGGAAATTATTCCGGGTATCCTGCCGGTATCCAACTTTAAACAGGCGAAAAAGTTTGCGGATATGACCAACGTTCGTATCCCGGTGTGGATGTCGAAAATGTTCGAAGGTCTTGATAACGATGCCGAAACCCGTCAGCTGGTGGGGGCTAACATCGCTATGGACATGGTGAAGATTTTAAGCCGGGAAGGGGTAAAAGATTTCCACTTCTACACCCTGAACCGCGCCGAAATGAGCTACGCCATCTGCCATACGCTGGGCGTGCGTCCGGCCTGAGTGCTTGCCGTTTCCGCCGCCAGTGGGCGACACGTCCGGCAGATAAACATAAAAAACACCCGGCTGACGCCGGGTGTTTTATTTTGCTCTGGATTATTCCCATTCCTGCAGGAAGCGCTGGCCATATTGGTCGGCGACCAGCAGCGCGGCGTAGACCTGGTCGGAGTTAACCCCGCCCGGCATATTGTGAATGGTTTCGCCTTCAGCGCAGGCGGCTTCCGCCACCAGGCGCATCTTGGTCGGGATGTCGCCTTTGATATCCAGCTGCGCCAGGGTGATCGGCAGCCCAACGCTGTGACATAGCGCGGCGACGGTCTCGATCTCTTCCACCGGCGCGTTTTCCAGCACCAGCTGCGTCAGGGTGCCGAACGCCACTTTTTCACCGTGATAATAGTGGTGAGCGTCAGGGATGGCCGTCATGCCGTTATGAATTGCGTGGGCTGCCGCCAGGCCACCGCTTTCAAAACCGACGCCGCTCAGATAGGTGTTGGCTTCCACCACCCGCTCCAGCGCCGGAGTGACCACGTGCTGTTCGGCGGCCAGCATCGCTTTTTCACCCTCTTCGAGTAAGGTGTTGTAGCACAGCTCGGCCAGCGCCAGCGCCGCCTGGGTGCATTTCCCGCCCGCCATGGTGGTGGCGCCGCTGCGTGAGCAGGCGCGGGCTTCGAACCAGGTGGCCAGCGCATCGCCAATTCCGGCTGCCAGCAGGCGAGCCGGCGCGCCGGCAACGATCTGCGTATCGACAATGACCATGTTAGGGTTATGCGGCAGCATCAGATAGCTGTCGAACTCCCCTTCGTCGCTGTAAATCACCGACAGCGCGCTGCACGGCGCATCGGTGGAGGCGATGGTAGGGGCGATCGCCACCGGCACCTTCATAAAATGGGCCAGCGCTTTCGCGGTATCCAGGGTTTTACCACCGCCGATCCCCAGCACGGCGGTGCATTTCGCACTGCCGGCGATATCGCGCAGGCGATTGATTTCATTATGCGAACATTCACCGCCAAACGGCGCGATTTCCGCCGCCAGGCCGGCATCGGCCAGGCTTTTGCGTAGCATCTCTTCCGCGAATCCCAGCACGAATTTATCGCCAACGACCAGCCAGCGTTCGGCCAGCGGTTTCAGGTAGTCGCCAAGGCGCTTGATGGCGCCTGCGCCCTGAATGTATTTGCCTGGTGATTGAATAATGCGATCCATTACGATTCCTCCTCGATGACCGTGATGCCGCCCGCAGGCGGCGCGCGGGTCCGGTTACAGGTTCAGCGTGCCAAAGGCGTTATTCCAGTCCTGTTCAAACTTCTCTATGGCTGACTCTACCGCAGGGGTGCCGAGCATTTGTTGCGCTACATCTAGTGGAAGGGTGATGGCTTCGCAGCCAGCCAGCAGGCAATCCAGCGCCTGACGGGGCGTTTTGAAGCTCGCCGCCAGCACTTTGCTTTCGGGCGCATGCATTTCCAGCAGGGATTGCAGCTCCTGCACCATGCGGATGCCGTCCCCGCCCTGAGCGTCGACGCGGTTAACGTAAGGCGCGACGTACTTTGCGCCGGCCAGCGCGGCCAGCAGACCCTGTGAGGCGCTGTAGACGGCGGTGCCAAGGGTTGGGATGCCTTCCTTCTTCAGCAGCTTGATAGCGGCGAGGCCTTCGGCGGTGACCGGGATTTTGACCACGATGCCCGGCACGGCGTTGCTCAGGCGTTTGGCTTCTGCCACCATGCCCTGCGCATCGCGGCTCATGGTCTGCGCGAACAGAATCCCTTCCGGGCCAACGGCTTTTTGCAAGCGCGGCAGTACATCCCAGACCGGTGTTTTTCCGGCGGCGATAATGCTCGGGTTGGTGGTCACCCCGGCCAGCGGGTAGATGCGGGCCAGGCGTTCCACTTCGGCGACGTTGGCGGTATCCAGATAGAGTTCCATAGTGTTTTCCTCAATGCTTAATTCGGTGCTGTCGTTGAGGTAAGCATACGGCTTTCGTTTGAAGGATCGCCAGATGACAAATTTGCCAAAAACTGGATAAATGTACGCATCGCGATTAAGGATGATTTAGATCACATTTATCGACGCTGCCTGGGATGAGAGGAAGCTATAGCGTGCACAAAAGTCAGGTTTAACACACAAAAATCTAGTTTTTTACCGGGGATGATTTTTCCGTCAGCTGGCTATGGTACTGGCGGCGGTATTCAGACGGCGAGCGTTCCGTGGTTTTGCGGAACAGGCGGCAGAAGTAGTTACTGTCGGCGAAGCCGCAGGCGTGGGCGATGTCTTTCACTTTCATATCGTGGCCCTTCAGCAGCATACGGGCCTGTTCGAGACGAATATGGTTCAGATATTCATTGAAGCCCATTGGCCCACATTTCTGGAACAGATGGGAAAGATAGTTAGGAGAGAGATAGAACGCCTGGGCGACCGATTCCCGGCTCAGCGGCTCCGGGTAATGGACCTCGATGTACTGACGGATTGCCTCGAACAGCGCCTGGCTGCGCGAGGAGGTTTGCGCCTGGCTGCCGAGAAGATCATGGCAGTGGCTGAGCAGGCTGATGACGATGCTGCGGGCGGTTTGCTGCTCCTGCGGCTGCATCCGGATCTCGTTGAGCGCCTGCAGCAGAAAGGAACCGACGCGCGGCCCGCGACGCAGCGCCTGTAGTTTTTCAACAACGGCGATCGTCTTGCCATTCCAGCGCTGCAGCGAGCACTCCAGCTGCTGCTTAGCGAACAGGATGCTTAACAGCAGGCAGGGCGCCTGCCACTGTGGGCAGTTCCAGCTATCGCCAGGAATATAGAGCACGTCATGGGTCTCCAGGGGCGGGGCGTTATCGCCGAGCGCCTGGTCGCGCAATTGCCCATCGAGGAGGATATTCAGACGGGGAAAATCAACCTGCACCACCGGTTCAGCAGGCGAGCGCGTCTCGCCGGCGAAATAAACCCGGCCGAGGCTGGTCTGCTTTTTTAGCAATGTATCAATAAGTTGATTGATATCGTTGTCCATCATTGTTCCGCCCCGTGCATCACCCTTTTCATCATACCGGACATTATTCCAGCGGTAAAAGCGCCAGCCTGTCGCTATTGCTTCTTATTTTCGATATGTTATATCGTAACAATTTATCGCCATTGATAGCAAACTCAGGAGAGAGTAATGACCAGAAAGATCCCCCTGCTGGCCTTGGGACTCGGCATGGCGCTCGCCAGCGCCCAGGCGTTCGCCCACGGCAACCATAGCCATGGGCCGGCGCTAACCGAAGTGGAGCGTCAGGCCAGCGAAGGCATTTTTGCGGATAAAGATGTGCAGGACCGCGCGCTGAGCGACTGGGAGGGCGTCTGGCAGTCGGTGAACCCATATCTGCTCAACGGCGATCTCGATCCGGTGCTGGAGCAGAAGGCGAAAAAGCCCGGCGGCAAGAGCGTGGAGGAGTATCGCGCCTATTATAAGAAGGGCTACGCCACCGATGTGGAACAGATTGGCATTGAAGATGACGTGATTGAGTTCCACGTCGGCGAGACCGTCAACAGCTGCAAATACCGCTATTCAGGCTACAAAATTTTGCATTACGCCTCCGGTAAGAAGGGCGTACGTTATCTGTTCGAGTGCCAGCAGGGCGATGCCAACGCGCCAAAATATGTCCAGTTCAGCGACCATATCATTGGTCCGCGTAAATCGCAGCATTTCCATATTTTCATGGGCAATGAATCACAGGAAGCGTTGTTGAAAGAGATGGATAACTGGCCGACCTATTATCCGTATGCGCTGCATAAAGAACAGATCGTTGATGAGATGTTGCACCACTAAAACGGGTGAAAAATCCCCCGGCCGGGCGGCCGGGGGAAAGACATTGATTAGCCGGTGTTACGCATACCGGCGGCGACGCCGGCGATGGTGACCATCAGCGCTTGTTCAACGCGCGGATCCGGGTCTTTGCCCTCTTCTTCAGCCTGGCGTGAACGGTGCAGCAGTTCCGCCTGCAGGACGTTCAGCGGGTCGGTATAGATATTACGCAGCTGGATAGACTCGGCGATCCACGGCAGGTCAGCCATCAGATGGGAGTCGTTGGCGATGGCCAGCACGACGTTGATATCGGCAGCCAGCAGCTTGCGCAGCTCGGTACCCAGCGCCCACAGCTCCGGTTTCACCAGGCGCTGATCGTAATACTCCGCCAGCCACAGGTCGGCCTTCGAGTAAACCATCTCCAGCATGCCGAGGCGGGTGGAGAAGAACGGCCAGTCGCGACACATCGCTTCCAGTTCACTCTGTTTTCCGCCTTCGACTACCTTCTGCAGCGCAGCGCCAGCGCCCAGCCAGGCCGGAAGCATCAGGCGGTTCTGGGTCCAGGCGAAGATCCACGGAATGGCGCGCAGCGACTCGACGCCGCCGGTCGGGCGACGTTTTGCCGGACGCGAACCCAGCGGCAGTTTGCCCAGCTCCTGCTCCGGAGTGGCGGAGCGGAAGTAAGGCACGAAATCTTTGTTTTCACGCACATAGCCGCGATACATCTTGCACGACACGTCGGACAGCTCGGCCATGATGTCGCGCCACTGCGGTTTGGGTTCCGGCGGCGGCAGCAGGTTGGCTTCGAGGATCGCGCTGGTATAGAGCGACAGGCTGCTGATGGTGACTTCCGGCAGGCCGTACTTAAAGCGGATCATCTCACCCTGCTCGGTAACGCGCAGGCCGCCTTTCAGGCTTCCCGGCGGCTGTGAGAGGAGCGCGGCGTGGGCCGGCGCGCCGCCGCGGCCAATGGAGCCACCGCGACCGTGGAACAGCGTCAGTTCGATCCCGGCTTTCTCACAGGTTTTGATCAACGCATCCTGCGCCTGGTACTGCGCCCAGGAGGCGGCCATCACCCCTGCGTCTTTCGCGGAATCAGAGTAGCCGATCATGACCATCTGTTTGCCCTGGATAAAGCCGCGGTACCAGTCGATATTCAGCAACTGGGTCATGACGTCGTTGGCGTTGTTCAGGTCGTCCAGCGTTTCGAACAGCGGAGCCACCGGCAGGGCGAATCCAATCCCGGCCTCTTTCAGCAGCAGGTGAACCGCCAGCACGTCGGACGGCGTTTTGGCCATCGAGATCACGTAGGCGGCGATCGATCCGCGCGGCGCCTCGGCGATCACTCTGCAGGTGTCGAGAACTTCGCGGGTCTCTTCGCTGGGCTCCCACTGGCGCGGCAGCAGCGGACGTTTGGAATTCAGTTCGCGGATCAGGAAAGCCTGTTTGTCGGCTTCTGACCAGCTTTCGTAATCGCCGATCCCGAGGTAACGGGTCATTTCGCCCAGCGCTTCGGTATGGCGAGTGCTTTCCTGACGGATATCAATACGCACCAGCGGTACGCCGAAAGACTTCACGCGGCGCAGGGTGTCGAGCAGCTCGCCGTTGGCGATAATGCCCATGCCGCAGGCCTGCAGCGATTTATAGCAGGCGTACAGCGGCTCCCACAGCTGCTCGTTCTGCGTGATCAGTCCCGCCGGTTTCGGCAGCTTCTGACCTTTCAGGCGCGCTTCCAGCCAGGCCTGGGTCTCCATCAGCTGAGTGCGCAGTTTTTTCATCAGGTAACGGTACGGTTCCTGAGCGCCCTCAGCGCCGGCCAGGGCACGCAATTCGTCGGTACACTCCACCATCGACAGCTCGGAGATCAGCACCTGCACATCTTTAAGGAACAGATCGGTCGCTTTCCAGCGGCTGAGCAGCAGCACGTGGCGGGTGATATCGGCGGTCACGTTCGGGTTGCCGTCGCGGTCGCCGCCCATCCACGAAGTGAAACGCACCGGGACAAAGTCCACCGGCAGCTGATAGCCGAGGTTGGCTTCCAGCTGTTCGTTCAGCTCGCGCAGGTAGTTAGGCACCCCTTCCCACAGGCTGTTTTCCACCACCGCGAAGCCCCATTTGGCTTCATCGACCGGGGAAGGGCGGTGCTTACGAATTTCATCGGTATGCCAGGACTGGGCGATCAGCTGGCGCAGACGGCGCATCAGCTGGTGGTGCTCGTAGTCCGCGATATCTTTGTTATCCAGCTGCTTGAGGCAGTTGTTCACCTCCACCATTTTATGGATCAGCGTCCGGCGGGTGATCTCGGTCGGGTGGGCGGTTAACACCAGCTCCAGGGACAGAGATTCCACCGCTTTTTTGATGGTCTCTTCGTTGAGATTGGGTTGGTCTTTGAGCTTTCTCAGGGTACGCGCAATGACTTCCGGATTGCTGGCTGCTTCGCCATTCGGCGAAATGCTGTGGTACTGCTCAGCGGTGTTAGCCAGATTCAGGAACTGGCTGAAGGCACGGGCTACCGGCAGCAGTTCGTCGTTAGACAAATTCTGCAGCGTGGTCAGCAGCTCCTGGCGGTTAGCTTCGTTGCCGGCGCGTGAAGATTTGGACAACTTACGGATAGTTTCGACACGATCAAGAATATTTTCTCCCAATGCATCCTTGATGGTATCGCCCAGCACCTTGCCGAGCATACTGACATTACTACGCAATGCGGAATATTGTTCGTTCATGTTACCCCAGACACCCCATCTCATTTTATTTTGTTATATCCGCTGCGCTGGAACGTGAGCAACGGATAAGCAACCCGTCTTTTATAAAGCCACGTAAATACCCCCACGTCAATTACTGCGAAATCGCTTCAGCAAACGAGTAAATACCCGTAATTTGCGAAATTTAACTCAGGGGGCGCTGGATAAGCATCGCTTATGGAAATGTGACGATCGTCACCGTTCCGCCCCGGGAGAACGGGGCGGAAAAAGAGGGCGATTTTAGTGCCAGCAGAAGTGGTGGACCACCTGGCTAATCAGCTCCCGCGTCGGCTTGATAAAGCGCGTCTCCAGAAACTCGTCAGGCTGATGGGCCTGGTTGATCGAGCCCGGGCCGAGAACCAGCGTTGGGCACAGCGTCTGGATAAACGGCGCTTCGGTACAGTAGTTCACCACGTCGGTCTGGGCGCCAAGCAGTTTCTCAACCACCTGCACCAGCTTATGGTCCGGTGGGCACTCATAGCCGGGGATCGGCGGATGCAGCTCCGAGACCGTCAGGCGGCCTGGCCAGCGTTCGCTGACCGGGGCCAGCGCCTCGCCCAGCAGACCATTAAGGTCGTTGAGGGTCATCCCCGGCAGCGGGCGGATGTCCATATGCAGTTCACAGCAGGCGCAGATACGGTTTGAGGCATCGCCGCCATGGATGGCGCCGAGGTTGAGGGTCGGGTAAGGGACCGTGAACGCCTCGAAGTGGTAGCGCTCTTTTAGCAGATCGCGCAGCTGCATAATCCGGCCGATGGCGTCGTGCATCAGCTCGATCGCGTTGACCCCGCGCGCCGGATCGCTGGAGTGGCCGGACTGGCCCTGAATACGGATCGCGTTGGACATATGTCCTTTATGGGCGCGGATTGGCTGCAGGGAGGTGGGCTCGCCGATGATGGCGCAGTCCGGGCGCAGCTGGGTGGTTTCGGCAAAATAGCGCGCGCCAGCCATGCTGGTCTCTTCGTCGGCGGTGGCCAGAATATACAGCGGTTTTTTCAGCGTGGTGACGTCGACATCGCGCAGGGCGTCGAGAATAAAGGCGAAAAAGCCTTTCATATCGGCCGTGCCGAGGCCGTAGAGCTTGTTATCGTGTTCGGTGAGGGTGAACGGGTCGCGCGTCCAGCGGCCATCATCGAACGGCACGGTATCGGTATGCCCTGCGAGCAGCAGGCCGCCGGCGCCGTGTCCGGTGCTGGCCAGCAGATTGAATTTATGGCGCGTATCCGGCACTGGCTGTACCTCGACGTTGAAGCCGAGATCGCGGAACCAGCCGGCCAGCAAATTGATTAAAGACTCATTGCTTTGATCGAGAGCCTCTTCGGTCGCGCTGATGGACGGTGTGGCGATCAACGCGCGGTAGATCTCGATAAAGGGCGGTAAATTGTTTTTCATTGTTGACACACCTTGGGTCGTGATAGTATCAATATTCATGCATTTATTGTGAATAAAAATACAATATCGTTGAGCGTAAGAAAACCCATCGAATGTAAGGAGATGCGCTTCCAATGTTAAATACGCTGATTGTGGGTGCCAGTGGTTATGCCGGCGCAGAGCTGGTGACCTATATCAATCGTCATCCGCATATGAACATAACCGCTTTGACGGTCTCCGCGCAAAGCAATGATGCGGGAAAATTAATTTCCGACCTGCATCCGCAGCTCAAAGGCATTGTCGATATGCCGCTGCAGCCGATGTCCGATATCAGCGAATTCAGCGCTGGCGTGGACGTGGTGTTTCTCGCCACCGCGCACGAAGTGAGTCACGATCTGGCGCCGCAGTTCCTTGCCGCCGGCTGCGTGGTGTTCGATCTCTCCGGTGCCTTCCGCGTTAACGATGGGGCGTTCTACGAAAAATATTATGGTTTCACTCATCAGCATCCCGACCTGCTCAAACAGGCGGTGTATGGTCTGGCGGAGTGGAGCGCGGATGCGCTTAAAGAAGCGCAGTTAATCGCGGTGCCAGGCTGCTACCCAACGGCGGCGCAGCTGTCGCTGAAGCCGCTGATCGATGCCGGTCTGCTGGATCTCAACCAGTGGCCAGTGATCAACGCCACCAGCGGGGTGAGCGGCGCGGGACGCAAAGCCGCGATCGGCAACAGCTTCTGTGAAGTCAGCCTGCAGCCGTACGGCATATTTAACCATCGTCATCAGCCGGAGATTGCCAGCCACCTCGGAGCGAAAGTGATTTTTACCCCGCACCTGGGTAATTTTAAACGCGGTATTCTGGAAACCATTACCTGCCGCCTGAAGCCGGGCGTTGGCCATGCGCAGATCGCGGCGGTTTACCAGCAGGCTTACGCCGATAAACCGCTGGTACGTTTATATGATAAAGGCGTGCCCGCAGTGAAAAGCGTCGAAGGTCTGCCATTCTGTGATATCGGTTTTGCCGTGCAGGACGATCATCTCATCGTCGTCGCGGCAGAAGATAATCTGCTGAAAGGCGCCGCAGCGCAGGCGGTGCAGTGCGCGAATATTCGTTTCGGCTTCGCTGAGACGCAGTCTCTTATTTAAGGTGTGATGATGAACCCATTAATTATCAAACTCGGCGGCGTATTACTCGATAGCGAAGAAGCGCTGGAGCGTCTGTTTACCGCGCTGGTCAATTACCGTGAAGCGCACCAGCGTCCGCTGATTATCGTCCACGGCGGCGGCTGCGTGGTGGATGAGCTGATGAAGCAGCTCAATCTGCCGGTGCAGAAGAAAAATGGTCTGCGGGTGACGCCGGCTGAGCAAATCGACATCATCACCGGCGCGCTGGCGGGAACCGCTAACAAGACGCTGCTGGCGTGGGCGAAAAAGCACGGTCTGGCCTCTGTCGGCCTGTTCCTCGGCGATGGCGGTAGCGTGAAGGTGACGCAGCTGGATGCTGAGCTGGGCCATGTCGGGCTGGCGCAGCCGGGCTCTCCGACGCTGATCAACACCCTGCTGGCGGGCGGTTACCTGCCGGTGGTGAGCTCTATCGGCGTGACCGATGAGGGCCAGCTGATGAACGTCAATGCTGACCAGGCGGCGACGGCGCTGGCGGCTACCCTGGGGGCGGATCTGATTCTGCTGTCTGACGTCAGCGGTATCCTCGACGGTAAAGGGCAGCGCATTGCCGAGATGACCGCCGAGAAAGCGGAGCAACTGATCGAGCAGGGGATTATCACCGACGGCATGATTGTCAAAGTGAATGCGGCCCTCGACGCCGCGCGCGCTCTGGGCCGTCCGGTGGACATCGCCTCCTGGCGTCACGCCGAGCAGCTGCCGGCGTTGTTTAACGGCACGCCTATCGGCACACGTATTCTGGCTTAAGATTTCATGCCCGGCGGCGCGTTGTCTGCCGGGCTTACAAGACCGTAGGCCGGGGAGGCACAACGCCACCGGCGGAACTAACGAATAAAGGAAGCATGTTATGGCACTTTGGGGCGGGCGTTTTACACAGGCAGCAGATCAACGGTTTAAACAGTTCAATGACTCGTTGCGCTTCGACTATCGTCTGGCGGAGCAGGATATCGTTGGCTCTGTCGCCTGGTCGAAAGCGCTGGTAACGGTCGGCGTTCTGAGTGCCGCTGAACAGCAGCAGCTGGAAGAAGCGCTGAATGTGCTACTGGAAGAGGTGCGCGCCAATCCGCAGCAAATCCTCGCCAGCGATGCCGAAGATATTCACAGCTGGGTGGAAGGCAAACTGATCGACAAAGTGGGCCAGTTGGGCAAGAAACTGCATACCGGCCGCAGCCGTAACGACCAGGTCGCTACCGATCTTAAACTGTGGTGCAAAGATACCGTTGTCGAATTGCTGTCGGCGAACCGCCAGCTGCAGAGCTCGCTGGTGGAGACGGCCCAGCAGAACCAGGACGCGGTGATGCCGGGGTACACCCACCTGCAGCGCGCCCAACCGGTGACGTTCGCGCACTGGTGTCTGGCCTATGTCGAAATGCTGGCGCGCGACGAAAGCCGCCTGCAGGACGCGCTGAAGCGCCTCGACGTTAGCCCGCTGGGCTGCGGCGCGCTGGCGGGAACGGCGTATGAGATCGACCGCGAGCAGCTGGCCGGGTGGCTGGGCTTTGCCTCCGCCACCCGAAACAGCCTCGACAGCGTGTCCGACCGTGACCATGTTCTTGAGCTGCTTTCCGATGCCTCTATCGGCATGGTGCATCTGTCGCGCTTTGCGGAAGATCTGATTTTCTTTAACTCCGGCGAGGCGAATTTCGTCGAGCTTTCCGACCGCGTAACCTCAGGCTCCTCGCTGATGCCGCAGAAGAAAAACCCGGACGCCCTGGAGCTTATCCGTGGCAAATGCGGTCGCGTGCAGGGCGCGCTGACCGGCATGATGATGACCCTGAAAGGGCTGCCGCTGGCCTACAACAAAGATATGCAGGAAGATAAAGAGGGGCTTTTCGACGCCCTGGATACCTGGCTCGACTGCCTGCATATGGCGACCCTGGTGCTGGATGGCATCCAGGTAAAACGTCCGCGCTGTGCGGAAGCGGCGCAGCAGGGCTATGCCAACGCCACGGAGCTGGCGGATTATCTGGTGGCGAAAGGCGTACCGTTCCGCGAGGCGCACCATATTGTCGGTGAAGCGGTGGTGGAAGCCATTGCGCAAGGGAAACCGCTGGAAGCGCTGGCCCTGGCCGATCTGCAGAAATTCAGCCCGGTGATTGTGGACGATGTTTATCCGATCCTGTCGCTGCAGTCCTGCCTGGATAAACGCGCGGCAAAAGGCGGCGTCTCGCCGCAGCAGGTGGCGCAGGCTATCGGCGAGGCGAAGGCCCGTCTGAGCTAATCCTTAGATATCTGCCCCCCCTGACCCGGCCGAGCCCAGCGACGCCGGGTTTTTTATGCAAAAAAAAAAAGCGGACGCAAGGTCCGCAAAAGTTCACGTTGGCTTTAGTTGTTCGGGTAGAGAAACAGTGTGACGGGCCAGTGGTTTTCAGAGGTTCACCGTCTTTATGGGTGTATTATTGAACAGAAAACTTGATAGGGATAATCGTTCGTTGCTATGCTATCTATCGCCATGGACTATCGTGGCGATGGAGGATGAATAATGAATATTCGCGATCTTGAATACCTGGTAGCGCTCGCCGAACACCGCCACTTCCGGCGGGCGGCTGACTCATGCCATGTGAGCCAACCGACGCTCAGCGGACAGATCCGCAAGCTGGAGGATGAGCTTGGCGTCATGCTGCTGGAGCGCACCAGCCGTAAGGTTCTGTTTACCCAGGCGGGGCTGTTGCTGGTGGATCAGGCGCGTACCGTGTTACGCGAAGTAAAAGTGCTCAAGGAGATGGCAAGCCAACAAGGGGAAACCATGTCCGGGCCGCTGCATATCGGCCTGATCCCGACAATTGGCCCGTACCTGCTGCCGCACATCATTCCGATGCTGCATCAGACCTTCCCGAAGCTGGAAATGTATCTGCACGAAGCGCAGACCCATCAGCTGCTGGCTCAGCTCGACAGCGGTAAGCTCGACTGCGCCATCCTGGCGCTGGTCAAAGAGAGCGAGGCCTTTATCGAGGTGCCGCTGTTCGATGAGCCGATGATGCTGGCTATCTATGAGGATCATCCGTGGGCAAACCGCGATCGGGTGCCGATGTCGGATCTGGCCGGTGAAAAGCTGCTGATGCTGGAGGATGGGCACTGCCTGCGCGATCAGGCGATGGGCTTCTGCTTTGAAGCGGGGGCGGATGAGGATACCCACTTCCGCGCGACCAGCCTGGAAACGCTGCGCAATATGGTAGCGGCAGGCAGCGGTATTACCCTGCTGCCTGCGCTGGCGGTGCCGCAGGAAAGAAAACGCGATGGCGTGGTCTACCTGCCGTGCATTAAGCCAGAGCCAAGACGCACCATCGGTCTGGTTTACCGTCCGGGCTCACCGCTGCGCAGCCGCTACGAACATCTGGCGGAGGCCATCCGCGGCACGATGGATGGCCATTTCGACAAGGCGTTAAAACAGGCGGTTTAAGCCGTTCAGCGCGGCAACCCGGTACGCTTCCGCCATGGTCGGGTAGTTAAAGGTGGTGTTGACGAAGTACTCAATGGTGTTACCACCACCTTTCTGCTCCATGATTGCCTGGCCGATGTGAATGATTTCGGCTGCGCGTTCGCCAAAGCAGTGAATGCCGAGGATCTCCTTGGTCTCCCGATGGAACAGGATCTTCAGGGTTCCCACGCTCATGCCAACGATTTGCGCCCGCGCCAGGTGTTTAAACTGAGCGCGACCCACCTCATACGGCACTTTCATCGCCGTCAGCTGCTGCTCGGTTTTCCCGACGGAGCTGATTTCCGGAATGGTGTAGATCCCGGTCGGGATATCTTCAATCAGATGCGCTGAGGCTTCGCCTTTCACCAGCGCCTGGGCGGCAATGCGTCCCTGATCGTACGCCGCGGAGGCGAGGCTCGGATAGCCGATGACATCCCCAACCGCATAGATGTGCGGAAGGGCGGTCTGATACATGCTGTTGACCTTCAGCTGACCGCGGCTATCGGTCTGCAGACCGATATTTTCCAGCGCCAGAGTGTCGGTATTGCCGGTGCGGCCGTTGGCGTACAGCAGGCAATCGGCTTTCAGTTTTTTACCGGACTTCAGGTGCATGATCACCCCGTCATCCACCCCCTCAATTTTCTCATACTCCTCGTTGTGGCGAATGACCACGCCGCTGTTCCAGAAGTGATAAGAGAGCGAATCTGACATCTCCTGATCGAGGAAGGCCAGCAGACGATCGCGGGTGTTGATCAGATCGACCTTCACCTCCATGCCGCGGAAGATCGACGCATATTCACAACCGATTACCCCGGCGCCGTAAATGATCACATGGCGCGGCTCATGCTGCAGGCTGAGAATCGAATCGCTGTCATAGATGCGCGGGTGGTGGAAATCGACATCCGCCGGATGGTAGGGGCGAGAGCCGCAGGCGATAACGAATTTCTCCGCGGTCACCGTCTCAACCGTGCCGTCATGACACTCCAGCGCCAGAGTATGCTCATCAACGAAGTGGGCATTGCCCTGCAGAATTTCACAGTGGTTGCGCTCATAGAATCCCTGGCGCATATGAGTCTGCTGGTTGATGACGCTGTCGGCATGGTTAAGGATGTCGGCGAAAGAAGAGCGAAGAAGGCGGGAGTGGTCGCTGTAGAGGGGGTTTTGGTTAAACTCGATAATACGGCTGACGGCATGGCGGAGGGCTTTCGACGGGATGGTGCCCCAGTGGGTGCAACCGCCGCCGACGTTATGGTAGCGCTCGATGACGGCAACGCGTGCTCCCTGTTTTACCAGTCCCATGGCGGCGCCTTCGCCGCCAGGACCGGAACCAATCACTATTGCATCATAATCCCAAGAGTGTGACATGGCATTACTCACCTGTTTTATACATAAAATAAACACGATGATAACATTCGCTGCGCTTTAACCCAATTATCGTTGTGCTTTTTTGCGGCATAAAAGCAGAAACGGCTCGTAAACAATCATTCACAATCCAGGGCAAACCGATTAGTTTTAATCTCTGGTATAGTGCCAGCAGGGCTATTGGAAGGATTCATACATCGTGATGGGCGTAAGAGCACAACAAAAAGAAAAAACCCGCCGTTCGCTGGTGGAAGCGGCATTCAGCCAACTTAGCGCTGAGCGGAGTTTCGCCAGCCTGAGTTTGCGTGAAGTGGCGCGGGAAGCAGGGATCGCGCCGACGTCCTTTTATCGTCATTTTCGCGATGTCGATGAGTTAGGCCTGACGATGGTCGATGAGAGCGGACTGATGCTGCGCCAGCTGATGCGCCAGGCGCGCCAGCGGATTGCCAAAGGCGGCAGCGTGATCCGCACCTCGGTCTCGACCTTTATGGAGTTTATCGGTAACAACCCGAACGCCTTCCGCCTGCTGCTGCGCGAGCGCTCGGGAACTTCTGCGGCGTTTCGCGCCGCCGTCGCACGCGAGATCCAGCACTTTATTGCGGAACTCGCCGACTATTTAGAACTCGAAAACCATATGCCGCGCGCCTTTACCGAAGCGCAGGCTGAAGCTATGGTCACCATCGTTTTTAGCGCTGGCGCGGAAGCGCTGGATGTCGGCCCTGAACAGCGCCGACAGCTGGAAGAACGGTTGGTACTGCAGCTCAGAATGATCTCGAAAGGCGCGTATTACTGGTATCGCCGTGAACAAGAAAAAATGTCACATCATTCCGAATAACGTGAAGGACGAGCAATGAAACACTCAGTTCAAGATAAAGGTACGCTGCTGCTGGCGCTGATTGCCGGGTTATCTATTAATGGCGCCTTTGCGGCGCTGTTCAGTTCGATAGTTCCGTTTTCCGTCTTCCCCATCTTATCCCTGCTGCTGACGGTCTACTGTCTGCATCAGCGCTATCAGAATCGCAGTATGCCCGTCGGGCTACCGGGCTTGGCCGCCGCCTTTTTTATTCTCGGGGTGCTGTTGTACAGCACCGTCGTGCGTGCGGAGTACCCGGATATCGGCTCTAACTTCTTCCCGGCCGTTCTGTCCGTCGCGATGGTCTTCTGGATCGGCTACAAGATGCGTAACCGCAAAAATACGGCAGCCGAATAAGACGCCAGTGATAAAAAACCGGCAATATGACGTTGCCGGTTTTTTTTGGCCTATTTCCGGGTCAACAGCACGCCGCATTCCATGTGATGGGTATACGGGAACTGGTCGAACAGCGCCAGCCGGGTAACATTATGCGTCTGGCTTAGCGTTTCCAGATTGCGGCACAGCGTTTCCGGGTTGCACGAAATGTACAGAATACGCGGATAGGCCTGCACCATTTTTTCCGTTTCACTGTCCAGCCCGCTACGCGGCGGATCAACGAAAATGGTCTCGCACTGATAGCTTTGCAGATCGATACCCTGCAGCCGGTTAAACTCACGCACGCCGTTCATCGCCTGAGTAAACTCTTCAGCCGCCATGCGGATAATCTGCACGTTGTCGATATGGTTGGCGGCGATGTTGTACTGCGCCGCCGCCACCGACGGTTTGGCGATTTCGGTGGCCAGGACGCGATCGAAATTACGCGCCAGCGCCAGCGAGAAGTTACCGTTGCCGCAGTACAATTCCAGCAGGTCGCCGGTCGCTCCTTTGGTGACATCCAGCGCCCACTCCAGCATTTGAATGTTCATTGCCGCGTTCGGTTGGGTAAAGCTGTTTTCCACCTGACGGTAGATCATCTCCCGACCGCCAACCGGCAGACGTTCATCTATATAATCCTGATCGAGCTCGATTTTAGTTTTGGTCGCCCGACCAATCAGATGCACATTGAGCCCCTGGGCTCGCAGGGCGTCACGCAGCGCCTCCGCTTGCTCACGCCAGGCATCGTCCAGCTTTTTATGATACAGCAGCGAGACGACCGCCTGATTGCTGAGGGTGGTCAGATAGTCAATCTGGAACAGCTTATGGCGCAGGACGGGATTGTTGCGCACGCCCTCCAGCATGGCGGTCATCAGCTGATTGATCAGCGCGCTGGCGGCCGGAAAGCTATCAACGCGAATCCGCGACCGGGTCTGCTGATCGAAAATAATATGGTACAGGTCGTCGCCATCGTGCCACAGACGGAACTCGGCGCGCATACGGTAGTGGCTGACCGGCGAACGAAACACTTCCGGAACCGGCGCGGCAAAAGGCGCCATCATGGTTTGCAAACGGACGACTTTTTCTGCCAGCTGCGCTTCGTATTGTTCGGTAGGAAGGTGTTCGGGGGTCATGATGTATCCTGAATAAAATAAGTACGCGGGGATTGTAGGGAAAGCGCCGGGGATGTCCAGCCTCGAATGCCGCGGGAAATATAATTAGCAGTCTGGACATCTATATGATTCTGATTGTAGCATTCGCCTACCGGTCCTGTGAGTTAAAAGGGAACCCAGTGGAAATCTGGGGCTGACGCGCAGCGGTAAGGAAGGTGAGAAATGAGCGCACTCGGTGCAGACACTGCGGTTAGCCGTGGGAAGTCATTATTTCTTGAAACAGCCTCCAAGCCCGAAGACCTGCCGGAATACGTCGCACTGGGTTTTATCGTCGCGAGCAACTGATAAAACCTGCGGCATCCTTTTTCTGTTTCGGATGCTTTTACAATGATTAAAAAAGCTTCGCTGATGACGGCCTTATCCGTCACGGCATTTTCCGGCTGGGCGCAGGATAGCAATTCAGATACGTTGGTGGTGACAGCAAACCGTTTTCAACAGCCGGTCAATACCGTGCTGGCGCCGACCGATATAGTGACGCGTGATGACATCGACCGCTGGCAGTCCAAAGATTTAAACGATGTCATGCGTCGTCTTCCCGGGGTCGATATTGCCCGCAACGGCGGCATGGGGCAGAGCGCTTCGCTGTATGTTCGGGGGACGGAGGCTCGCCACGTGCTGGTGCTGATCGACGGTGTGCCGATGGCGCGTCCGGGGATCTCCAACGGCGTGGATATCAGTCAGATCCCTATCTCTCTGGTCCAGCGGGTGGAATATATCCGCGGCCCGCGCTCCGCGGTGTACGGCTCCGGAGCGATCGGCGGGGTGGTGAATATTATCACCATGACCGACGCTGAGCGTTCGCAGATCAACGCCGGCGCGGGAACGAACGGCTATCAGTCCTATGATGGCGCCTTCAACAAGCGGTTTGGCGATACGCTGGTTACCGCTGCCGGCGCCTATCAGACCACCAAAGGGTTTAACGTCCAGCCGAACTCCTCTTATAGCGGCGACAGCGATCGCGACGGCTACCGCAATAAAATGCTGTGGGGCGGGGTACAGCATCAGTTCGATGATAACTTCTCGGGATTCTTCCGCGGCTATGGTTATTCCGCCAATGCTGACTATGACCAGGGTAACTGGGGCTACGCAGGTGGAAACGATGAAGATCAGTCCTATACCCAATCCTGGGATACCGGTCTGCACTACCACTCCGGAATTTACTCCTCCCAGCTGATTGCGAACTATCAGCGTATTAAAGATTACAACTACAGCAGCGACGCTGGCCGCTATGCCGCGGGCACCACCCTGGATGATATGGAACAGCGCTATATCCAGTGGGGAAATAATGTTGTGGTGGGCCATGGCGCGGTGAGCGGCGGCGTAGACTGGAAACAGGAGAAGCTGAAATCCAGCGGAACGACCAGTACCGACGTGTATAAGCGCGATACCACCGGTCTTTATCTGACGGGCCAGCAGCAGATTGACAGCGTGACGCTGGAAGCTTCCGGCCGTGAGGATCATGACGAGCAGTTTGGCTGGCACGGTACCTGGCAGACGGCGGCTGGCTGGGAATTTATCGACGGTTATCGGACAACGCTCTCGTACGGCACAGGATTCCTCGCCCCCTCCCTCGGGCAGCAGTACGGCGCAGAACGCTTTGGCATCGCCTCTAACCCGAACCTGAAGCCAGAGGAGTCGAAGCAGTGGGAAGCGGGCCTTGAAGGGTTAACGGGGCCGGTCGACTGGCGTCTCTCCGCGTATCGCTATGAGATTCAAAACCTCATCGATTACGACAACAACGCCTATTACAACGTCAAGTCGGCGACGATCAAGGGGCTGGAGTGGACGGGAAATGTCACCACAGGGCCGGTGGAGCACCATCTGACGCTGCAGTATGTTGACCCTCGCGATGATGAAACTAACAAGATCCTCTATCGCCGGGCGAAGCAGCAGGTGAAATACGAGCTGAACGGCCAGGTCTACGATCTGGGGTGGGATGTGACGTATCACTACATCGGCAAGCGCTACGATTATGATTACGACAATTCGCGTACCGTCAATATGGGTGGGTTGAGCCTCTGGGATGTCGGTTTATCGTATCCCGTCACCTCACACCTGACAGTTCGTGGTAAAATAGCCAACCTGTTCGATAAAGATTACGAGACAGTTTATGGCTACCAATCTGCAGGACGGGAATACACCTTGTCTGGCAGCTACACCTTCTGATCCACGTCCCACCGTGCTGGTGTTTGATTCCGGCGTCGGTGGGTTGTCGGTTTATAATGAGATTCGGCAGCTGCTGCCGAATCTGCATTACATCTATGCTTTCGATAACGTTGCCTTCCCCTATGGCGAGAAGAGCGAGGAGTTTATCGTTGAGCGCGTTGTGGAAATCGTCACCGCTGTCCAGCAGCGTTATCCCCTGGCGCTGGCGGTGATCGCCTGCAATACCGCCAGTACCGTCTCCCTGCCTGCCCTGCGTGAAAAGTTCGCCTTCCCCGTTGTTGGCGTGGTGCCGGCGATCAAGCCCGCCGCCCGCTTAACGGCGAACGGCATTGTTGGTCTGCTGGCGACGCGCGGTACCGTAAAGCGTCCTTATACCCGTGAGCTGATCGACCGCTTTGCCAATGAATGTCGGATTGAGATGCTGGGGTCGGCGGAGCTGGTGGAGCTGGCGGAAGCGAAGCTGCACGGCGAGCCTGTGCCGTTAGAAGAGCTGCGCCGTATCCTGCGCCCGTGGCTGCGGATGCAGGAGCCGCCGGATACGGTGGTGCTGGGCTGCACCCATTTTCCTCTTTTACAGGAGGAGCTGCAGCGCGTTCTGCCGGAAGGCACGCGGCTGATTGATTCCGGCGCGGCGATTGCCCGTCGCACCGCCTGGCTGTTAGAGCATGAAGCGCCGGATGCGAAGTCCAGCGACGAGAATAAAGCATTCTGCATGGCGTTGACGGCAGAAACGGAACAACTTTTACCCGTTTTGCATCGCTATGGCTTCTCGACGCTGGAAAAATTACCGCTTTAACGGCGTTTTGCACAAAAAAGAGACGGTTGAATAATTTTTTGAAAACAGGGCTTGTCAACGTCTCAGAACTCCCTATAATGCGCCTCCACTGACACGGAACAACGGCAAGCGAGCCGCCGGGTCAGCAGGGTTTCGGCGATGAAGTTCAGCGCTGAAAACCGACAGAGAAAAGCAAAATAAGGGCTTGACTCTGAATGAGGAAAACGTATTATACGGGACCTCGCAACGGTGAGCTGAAAGCCGCGTTGCAACTGCTCTTTAACAATTTATCAGACAATCTGTGTGGGCACTCAAAGTGACATGGATTCTTAACGTCCTCGGACGAAAAATGAATACCAAGTCTCAAGAGTGAACACGTAATTCATTACGAAGTTTAATTCTTTGAGCATCAAACTTAAATTGAAGAGTTTGATCATGGCTCAGATTGAACGCTGGCGGCAGGCCTAACACATGCAAGTCGAGCGGTAGCACAGAGAGCTTGCTCTCGGGTGACGAGCGGCGGACGGGTGAGTAATGTCTGGGAAACTGCCTGATGGAGGGGGATAACTACTGGAAACGGTAGCTAATACCGCATAACGTCGCAAGACCAAAGTGGGGGACCTTCGGGCCTCATGCCATCAGATGTGCCCAGATGGGATTAGCTAGTAGGTGGGGTAACGGCTCACCTAGGCGACGATCCCTAGCTGGTCTGAGAGGATGACCAGCCACACTGGAACTGAGACACGGCCCAGACTCCTACGGGAGGCAGCAGTGGGGAATATTGCACAATGGGCGCAAGCCTGATGCAGCCATGCCGCGTGTATGAAGAAGGCCTTCGGGTTGTAAAGTACTTTCAGCGGGGAGGAAGGCGATAAGGTTAATAACCTTGTCGATTGACGTTACCCGCAGAAGAAGCACCGGCTAACTCCGTGCCAGCAGCCGCGGTAATACGGAGGGTGCAAGCGTTAATCGGAATTACTGGGCGTAAAGCGCACGCAGGCGGTCTGTCAAGTCGGATGTGAAATCCCCGGGCTCAACCTGGGAACTGCATTCGAAACTGGCAGGCTAGAGTCTTGTAGAGGGGGGTAGAATTCCAGGTGTAGCGGTGAAATGCGTAGAGATCTGGAGGAATACCGGTGGCGAAGGCGGCCCCCTGGACAAAGACTGACGCTCAGGTGCGAAAGCGTGGGGAGCAAACAGGATTAGATACCCTGGTAGTCCACGCCGTAAACGATGTCGATTTGGAGGTTGTGCCCTTGAGGCGTGGCTTCCGGAGCTAACGCGTTAAATCGACCGCCTGGGGAGTACGGCCGCAAGGTTAAAACTCAAATGAATTGACGGGGGCCCGCACAAGCGGTGGAGCATGTGGTTTAATTCGATGCAACGCGAAGAACCTTACCTGGTCTTGACATCCACAGAACTTAGCAGAGATGCTTTGGTGCCTTCGGGAACTGTGAGACAGGTGCTGCATGGCTGTCGTCAGCTCGTGTTGTGAAATGTTGGGTTAAGTCCCGCAACGAGCGCAACCCTTATCCTTTGTTGCCAGCGGTTCGGCCGGGAACTCAAAGGAGACTGCCAGTGATAAACTGGAGGAAGGTGGGGATGACGTCAAGTCATCATGGCCCTTACGACCAGGGCTACACACGTGCTACAATGGCGCATACAAAGAGAAGCGACCTCGCGAGAGCAAGCGGACCTCATAAAGTGCGTCGTAGTCCGGATTGGAGTCTGCAACTCGACTCCATGAAGTCGGAATCGCTAGTAATCGTAGATCAGAATGCTACGGTGAATACGTTCCCGGGCCTTGTACACACCGCCCGTCACACCATGGGAGTGGGTTGCAAAAGAAGTAGGTAGCTTAACCTTCGGGAGGGCGCTTACCACTTTGTGATTCATGACTGGGGTGAAGTCGTAACAAGGTAACCGTAGGGGAACCTGCGGTTGGATCACCTCCTTACCTTAAAGAACCTGCCTTTGCAGTGCTCACACAGATTGTCTGATGAAAGTAAAGAAGCAAGGCGTCTTGCGATTGAGACTTCAGTGTCCCCTTCGTCTAGAGGCCCAGGACACCGCCCTTTCACGGCGGTAACAGGGGTTCGAATCCCCTAGGGGACGCCACTTGCTGGTTCGTGAGTGAAAGACGCGTGCCGAACTATCTCAAAACTCATCTTCGGGTGACGTTTGAGATATTTGCTCTTTAAAAATCTGGATCAAGCTGAAAATTGAAACGACACACAGTTAATGTGTGTTCGAGTCTCTCAAATTTTCGCGACACGAAGTGAAACATCTTCGGGTTGTGAGGTTAAGCGACTAAGCGTACACGGTGGATGCCCTG